>Ga0209768_10001853_pt1 | contig 13337 bp, 14 predicted proteins | sample LauGreSBDMM110SD_3_FD_187564 | JGI IMG/M metagenome (GOLD analysis project Ga0209768, IMG submission 187564) | Freshwater lake microbial communities from Lake Michigan, USA - Sp13.BD.MM110.SD (SPAdes) (version 2) | ecosystem: Environmental > Aquatic > Freshwater > Lake | place: Lake Michigan... | reverse complement strand
ATACTACTGAAGGGGGAGGATGTGTGAAGAATGCAACATATACAATAAGAAGTGCAACACCTCCTAATTCCATTGAAGAGAGCTTCATTTGTTTGACAGACTTGTTAATATTTTTCTATGAGTCTTTCAACAAGTGAGAGATGGCAAGTCTCGAAGAAGTTTGGGGATCATCCTTTCCAAAAAAGCATTTTGATATGACATCAAAGCATGATGCTCCTCACGTAAAACGTGATCCCGAAAAGGAAGGTCGGATTGCTCCAACTCCTATTCATCGATCAACAGCTGCTCTACAAAAACATCGCAAGTCGATCGATGACTTGACGAAGTCACTTCCTATTGGCGGAAATGATGAAGATATGGAATCAAATTACGGTCCCGCTCGTATCCCGTCTACAAAAGAACATATGACTGATTTCTCATCAACAAAGGGTAAACAGACCAATCCGTATTACCCTCGTGATGATGGTACCGACTTTGCGTATGCCCCGCCGTCTTTTCAGTCCGCCGCATATGATATTAAACTCGATCGTATTCTACGTATGATAGAACAGAATCGAACTGGGTATGAAGCCGCTTCATCGCAAGATATGATGTTGTACATTTTTACAGGTGTATTCTTTTTATACACGCTTGATACATTTGTAAATTTAGGTCGTCGTATGAAGTAAATTATATTACGTGATAGAAAGATTGTCAGAGCGATTGTTAATACGAGACTCAAATGAAGAAAATGAATCAAACACATTGTCAATGTACTCAATTTCAAGAGTCATTGAGAATGATTTATATGCAGAATTGGCATACCAATAGATAAATCCCTGATTACCCTGCTGTGAGTGAAGACGAGTACGAATGTGTAGACGATCTAGATTCTCAATAGGAGGTGTATAGCGAGAAATGTTATCCTGAGCAGAGTGATCATTGTAGTCAATGTATCCAGTTGGAGCAGAAATAGGTATCTTAGCAAATGTACTATCTACGAAAGATGAACGATCAGCGCCAACACGTGTCTCGTCCATCTTGTTTAGACCTTCAATGTCAATTAGGAAGTACTGAGCCGTTGATACACCCGTTGCACTATCACTTCCATTTGCACCGGTATTAGCACCATATGTTACGGACTCTCCGTTAGCAACAGCGGTGTCGTATGTATGTGTGAATGCAGTAGAAATTGACGGAAATTCAGCTGCTGATAGACGAATTGATACAACGTTCTTGTATACACGAGGAAGATAGATTACAAAATCACCTCCAGCAGAATACTTTAGCACGTCACGATCAGCTGAATCAATTAGTAGAGTCTTCTTAACCGTTCGGAGTTCTTTCTGCGGCTTTGATGCCGACACGGTTACTCCATTGTGGTCAAATGCGCGATTCATCTTTGTGTATTACTAGTTAAAAATACTTAAATACTTACACCTTCATCTTTTGAAACATTTGTTCAATACCGATATCAGTCGCTCCTGTGTCGGTTGCTATAATTTCCATCATTTTTTGAATTGTCTTGCAGAAGATGTAATATGTTTGTAGATTGAGTTCTCCAGTCTTGTGGTAAACTTCTGCCAAATAGCGAACTAAAATTTCAGAATGCTCAAATAGTTTGACGTATTCTTCTGTATCATAAATATCTTCGGTTCCTTTCAGCATATCCATATGAGCATTGTAACCAATGATCATGTCGATGTGGTCTTCAATTGGGATTTCAAAATTGGGTTTTTTCTTTTCTAGAAAATCAATAGCATCTTCGATAATATCACTGTGATATTCTCGCTCATCTTCTGTATAGATCTCCATTTTTTGAGATTTACTTTCGGAGCTTTCGGCGATTCGTTTTTACTGATAATTGAGACATTTGATTTACTAAAACCTTCTCGGCATCTAGTTCATCAAGACGAGCCATCATTAGTACAATCTGTTTGCAAAATTGATAAAACTCGGCAATATAGAATGGCGGTTTAATCATATTAACGGCCATCAAATTTGCTTCAGCCATCATTCTTAAATATTCAAAATCTTGTACAACTGGTTTCCGTGTTTCGGGAATATTAATAAAACTCGAATAATATGAGATAACTAGATCGTGACAGTCTGCCATAAAATCTTCTGTGATTGGAAGCTTCTTTTCGAATACTTCAATAGCTTTCACAATTAAGTTATAGTGTGCTTCACGCTGTTCATCATCATATTCATCCATTTGACCAAATCGATCCATTCTATTTACAGATTACAATTTCTAAAGTTCGTTTTTAAACTTTAATAACCGAACTTACGAGCCAAACGAATACAGCAGCGGTAAACTGTGCTAACATGTACATTAGTGCTTTATTTTGACCAATCTTGCCAGATGCAAGTTGCATGGCTGTAATTGCAGGATTGAAGTGGCCACCCGAAGTCTTACCACCAAGACCAAGTGCAATAGCAAGAGCTCCAACAATAAAAATAAAATTTGATGTAAATGCAACGGCTCCTAAAATTAATGATGTACCGAGAAATTCAACAACAACAGGTGTATCCATTTATATAAAAGAATGAAATATTTAGTTGTAAAGGGATGGCTTGGATTTGGAGATCGTATGGAATGTCTCCAAATGGCTGTTAAATTTGCTCTTGATCATAAGCTGCAAATTTATGTAGACTGGAGAGACCCGTTATGGTCACACGGAGATTGTGATTTTTACACATATTTTAAACTTGTAAATATTCCTGTATTAAATTCATTAGACGATATTCCCGAAGATGCTACTGTATTTCCTACATTTTGGAAAGGTAAATTAGACCAGCACTTGTCTATGGAGTTTTTTGAAGCAAATGCAAAGGAAGATATGCATATTGGCCATCTTACAAAAGAATATCCCGGTGATGTCATTATTTCAACATTAAATAACCGTACACTCTACTCAGATTTATCGTTTTTTTCTAATGTATTTAGAGTTATAGATCCTCGTATTTTAACTAAACTAAACCAACGAAAACAGAAATTACCATTAGCAAGTTCTTGGGGTATTCATATTCGCGGAACAGATCGAACAAACAGTAAGAATCGTGATTTATCAATTCAAAATATAGCATCACATGTTACAATGATGGGCGGCTTAAATGGCGTTAGAATGATAGCCGTTTCTGACGATAAAGAATGTTTGGATATATGGAAACGGTTTTATCCAGATACAATTGTAGCAAGCGAGCTTTCGTTAACGACAAGCTCATTAAAAGGAAATCACAATTTAAACAAGGACACGTTAACGGTCACAAAAGATGAAATGAATGTAGATATGTTAGTTGACTTTTTTACTCTTGCTAGTTGTTCTCGCATATTTTCAACTTTTAAAACTGGGCGTTTTTTTCGTGAAGCTCAACGACTTTCACCTCTTATGAATAAGATATTGCAAGGATGAGTCGATTAAATGAATGTTTATCTGTCATGAAACAACTGCGTGATTTAGGGATTGATAAGAACTATCAGCCTCTGAAAGAACTATCTCGAAAACTATCAAATTATGTAAAAACCGGAGAAGCTTCGACGTTTAGTATAGAAATGATACGTTATGGACGTGTTGCCCATGTTACGCTTCCGTCAGATCCGCAATCTCGCGTTCATCTAACATTGAAGGTGATGGGTCACGCCGACGACGATAACAATAATTAGTTACATAACATAGCCCGCTGATAGAAACAATAATTAAAAATATTGACAACGATGTAGCACCATCCTGATCCATTAACTAAAAATGGATGACAATATGAAAATAACATATAACAGTAATGGCACTCACATTAGGTGGATATCAAATTGCAAAAAATGCCATTGAACATATTCACCATACAAAAGGAATATTGACTGTAAAACCTTACATTCCTTCTGTATTTGTAAAGCCTCAATTTGTTAAACGATACCCGGTCTTTAAAGAATCTGAAGAGTTTCTATACTTGCCCAAGCATTACGGAATTGAAACATTTGGTCCTCTAAAAAGTTCAACACGTGAAGTTAATAAAACTGATCCCAAATTTTGGGACTTTGTAGGAACAATTCGCGATAACCAAAAAGAAGTGGTAGATTCATATTTGAAACCAGAGCCACACGATGGTGTTATTTCTCTTCAAACAGGAGGTGGTAAGACAGTTTGCGCTTTGTACATCGCATCACAACTAAAAGTTCCTACAATCGTTCTCGTTCACAATACGTTCCTTCGTGATCAGTGGGTTGACCGTATCAAGTCATTCCTCCCTAAAGCCAGGATAGGATTTGTTCAAGGAGATGAAGCTAAAACTGAAGATGTAGAATTTGTAGTTGCTATGCTCCAAACTGTCTCACAACGTGAGTATCAACAAAAGACTTTCAAACCAATTGGTCTCGTAATTGTAGACGAATGCCACCATATTGCCACTGAATCGTTTTCAAATGCAATGACAAAGTTAACATCTAAGCACGTTCTGGGCCTTTCTGCTACACTTGATCGCAAAGATGGATTGATGCATGTGATTCATTGGTTTCTAGGTCCTTTGCTTTACAAATCAAATACTGCTGATAAAATTGATGAAGGTGTAAAAGTTGAAGTGTACGAATTTGACCCACAAGATGACGAGTATAATGCGGTTATTCGAAATAAATCAGATGTAATGTTCACTGCATTAATGATTAATAAAGTCGTTGAATACAAGCCTCGTAATGAATTTCTGATTAAACTTCTGCTCGATGTATCTGAAGAAAAAGAACGTCAACTACTTGTTCTAACAGATCGTGTTGATCATGCGCAAACTCTCTTTGATATGCTTCCTCCAGAAATTCAAGAAACAGCATGTATTCTTGGACGTATGGTAAAGGCAGAACAAAGAGCAGAATGGTGTTCCACTAAACGTATTTTGCTGGCCACATACCAGATGTGCAAAGAAGGTTTTGACGTGGCGACCTTAAATACACTTATTATTGCCACATCTCGTCCAGATGTGGATCAAATTGTTGGACGCATTTTGCGAGTTGATAAAGCTCATCGCAAAATAGACCCTCTCATTATTGATATTGTTGATCCTGCATTTCGAAGACAGTTTCAACAAAGACTTGATTTGTACAAAAAAAGAAATTATTCGGTTGAAAAGATGGTATTTGATTAAAATGTAAATAAACAAGAACCATATTTCATCAACATGTATTTTTGTTTTTTGTCACTTGTTTTTATGACTTCGAGAGATAAATTCATTATATGAAACCATTTATTGTTATGTAATTCGTAGAAGCGAAGGACTCTATTTTCCATGTATCGATACATAATTTGTACCGTTAAAAGTCCATTTTTGTTTTACTTAAATTTATAAAGTTCTGCATTATCATAGTTACGAATTTCAATGGGAAATCCAATTTTTGAATTTTCACTTAGTTTTTTAATTTTAATTTTTAGTGCTTCCGAAAGTACATGATTTTCTTTATCCGAATTAATAATTAAGATTGGAATAACCTTTTCCACTGTTCCATACATTTCTTTAATTGCGTCGTTACTTAAGATCCAATTACAATAGAGTTGGTTAATATGTTGCAGAGCGACTTTATTTTCTCGCTTTGCCTCATACACAATTGCCTTTTTATTAATAATTTCAATGGCATCAAGCTGGGGTGAGTTTAAGTTATCTTCTTTGAACTTAAATTGTTCTTTTAGAATAAATTTATAATCAATATCTTCTTCCGAACCAAACGCATCTGATCTAGTTTTCTCGAATCTTGCTAAAAGTGATTCTTCAGAAACATATTTTTCAAGTGTAGCTTCAAATTTAATTTCTCTCTGAAGAATTTTTACAACTTCATCAAACAATGGGTTGTGACTTGGCTTAAATTTATTTTTAGTTGGAACCGTAATTGGAAGATCTTTCTGTTCTCCAAATATATTTACAACTGCAATATTACCATTCAAAGTTGTATTAACATCTAGCTGTGTAATTTGCTTATACAAAGATCCAGATGTAACTTTTTGAATCATTCTTCCATTTTTAAATAGATAGATTCCATTTGCTGTGATAGTCTTTCGAAACCATGAATTTGGAATATGTTGTGCAATTACATAATGACTTCCTTCGAGCTTTGCTCCAGATGTCAGCGCACAGCTAAAATTTTTTACTGACGAAACATAATTTGTATCATCATGTGGAATTAGAAACGGATTAATTTGTTCATCATTTAGATACATTTTAATTACACCATTTGTAAATTTCGGATACCGCATCCAATATTGGCTTAGTTCTTCTTTAATTTTTGGAAGCACATTCGTCATTGATGCACTCTTCTTAGAATAAAGTGAACTAAACTGCTTTTTTTGAATTGGAAATTCAATAAGAGATCCAGTTTTATCCGTAATACTTCCAGGCCACACATTAATTTCTACAGCACTATGTTTCATTGAAGAATATGGGGCATTAACGTGATACATTTTTTTATTTTTCCACGCAACTCCCCAAGACTCATCATTCGGATCGAGAATAGCAAGAGATGATTTCAATCCACATCCGTGTTCATTTAAATTTGTTTGAACTCGTGTCTCCGGTGAATATGTAAAGCATCGCGATAGTTCATCAGGAGTCACCGGAAATCCTTTTCCGTTATCTTCAATTGAACCTCTGTTCTTTTCAAAATCTAGAGTTATTTTTATAACAGTAGATTCCGCTGCAAGTGAATTATCAATAATTTCGGCAATTGGCTGCATACTATCCTCGTATTCATTATTAGCCAATGTACGCCACAATCCAGTGTTAGTTGTGTTTATAGTGAAAGAGATTGATCCCATTTTGTAATAAAATACTTGATGCTATGAATAATTCGTTTTTACTTAGTTTCCGAACCCATCTCCGTCGTCAATAACACCACCTACGTTTGCGTAATCATCATAGTCACGAACAGCTCGGTCGCCATAATCACCATAGTCGACCTGTAGTTCAACATTATTATCTCCATGAGGTACGTCACCATTCTCTACATAATCACGGGTATCGTTATAACCTTCTTCAGGTATGTCTCCATCAACTTCTATAGCCTCTTCAAGTTCAGATTTTGTATTTGCGTACTGACGAGCAAAGAACTCACGATCAGCATTTGTGATCAAAAAATCAGCAATACCGATATCTAATAACATTTTTGTAATTTCACGCGATGTATCGTTCATTGTACGAAGTTTCTTCTTGAGTGACTCGCGTTCAGCTGTGCGTAACGCTTCATTCTCTTTTACGGCTTCTTCCGATGTTAAGAATATCATCTGTAAAACAACGTCTCGCTTAACAGATTCTGCTATAACTTTTACAAGAGCAGCCGACTTTCCAACTTTATCAAGTAACTCATAGATCAATCCAGTAGCAATATCTTTTGTTAGTGATTTATCGGAACTTAAATATACAGCCTTTGTTCGGTAATCGACTAACTCTTTTAGATCGTACTTATTATTTGATAGTATATCGAGTATACGATTAAATAGGGTCAAAAATGCAATAGAATCTTCTTTTGAATTCAAGAAGTTAACCAACTTATCTATCTTTGCGAATGCTTTAGGAATGCCCCCTGTTTTCATTTTACGGATTTCTGCTTCACTAAATTTGAAAGATTCGGGAACTGTATCTAAGCCAATGACATCTCTTGCTACAGATGATACTTGAATTTTATCCCATAGTTTTAGTGGATCTTGTGATACTGCAGTTTGTTTATTTCCTTCAAAGAATACGTGAGGCGAAGGTGTTGTACATATCGTTGGAAGCTCTTCTTTTGATTTAACTTCTGTTGAATTATATTGTGTTTTAGAAACATGAATTACAGGTAATTCGATAAGTTGTTTAGTAGTAATTTCAACCGGAACTGTTTCTTCGTAACGCAACTTAGCTTCTTCTAACTGAGTTTTAAACTTAGTAATAAACGGAGCCATTAAACGAGTAGCTTCATCTTTTACTTTACGAGGATTATTTACAATCTCTTTAAAGATCTCAGTTGTAGGTCCCTTGAATAAATTTGGACTTGATTCATACGGAGCTTTTAAAACCGCCATCAGAGAAAAGATAATATCTGCTTTTTTAGGATCATCTGAATCACGAGGGTAACCTGTTAGCTTAGAAACAGAACGACGAGGATATAAGAACGGATTATGTGTTTGAATCAAAAAGACACAACCAATAATACCAAGTATACCTTCCACGCGATCCTTACCTGCTTGAGGAATCTTTGGAGCTCGACGAACAGTTTCAGCAACTTCACGAACAGTTTGAAGAATCGGTAATAGCTGCTTAGCTTCGGGTAAGACTTGAAGCAATGAGAGAAGTAGATACAAAATATCTTCACTTGTACGACCAAGAATAAACATCTTTTGAATATCACGAAGTGATGCAGCAAATGATCCAAATTGAGAATCTCCCTTAAATTCCGATGTTTCCATTACATCATAATTAATTTGAACGTGTCCATCGCTATCAAAGTCATCCTGTGCAATTACTACGTCTTTGTTAACTTCTTCTCCGCAAAACTTACAAGTTCGCGTTCCATCAATTACACTTGTCCACTCGTCGTAAAATTCAAGACGATCGTCTTCTAGCTCTCCTTTTAGTAACGCAACTGTATGCTGACAGACCACAAACGAGTCTTCTTTGTCTGTATATATTCTGTCTTTCAAATCTAGAGCAATAGTTAGCTTTTCTATATCAAGGGCTTTATCTAATTCAGTTCTCTGTGTATCTCCGACAATAGAAAGAACATGCTTTCGCATTTCAGAATTATTTTTCTTTTCAAATTTTTCATATTTTTCTGATTGTACATTTTTGGAGAGAGGCTTCTGAAACTTTTTAAGTAGTTTTATATGATCTTGTAATATCTTGTGACCCATTTCTTCATTCCACGGTGTTCTTCCATGAGATATGAGTTTCTTCTGTTCTTCCTGTATAAATCCAACAGATACACACGTTCCCTTAGGATCTTCGGCTAGTTTTCCCTTTTCTCTATCATCAATTGCCTTATTTAATGAACTCCATGCTGGCGAACGATATACACCTGCTTCGGTTAGAGATTCGAATGTATCAAACGTATAGCATTCATCAGGAGTTGAAAAAGGATATTGTACGGGTGGTTGAGCTTCTATCGGAATAACGGCTACATTACCATGTTCATTTGCTTTGGACAATAACATCTTAGAAACGAATAATCCACCATCTTCCTGATTCATAAGCCAAAAACGCGGCGCCATTCCATCACCCCAGCCAAATGCGTATGAGTCTTGTAAGGATTTAGAAGGTTGTGTTTCGTTATCTTCTTCAGGAAACTTTACGGAAAGTGTAGGAGGAGTTGCGGTAATCGGATGAACCGGAACAAAACGTGATTTCCACGATTCCCATGGAATTTCTGAAAGTTTTACATCATACAATTTCAAATACTTTAATCCTTCGCCATACGGATCAGTGGTAGTTGGGACACCATGTGTTACGATGGTCGTAATTGTGGGAAATATGTCTAGAAGAGATTCATTCGTTATAATTTTAGATTGTTCCCTTGATGCAAGAAATGGATGATCTGCAAGCGGATTAGGGATTTCGAGTTCACGCTTTTCTAGAAAATAACCCTTTATGCGAATATTATCACTTGTATTTCCTATCGGAGCTAATACAACATCAAGAGTACCATCTTCATGTATAACTGTTTTAGAACGCTTATAATTTCCAAGTCCACGAATGCCCTTTTCACCTTTTTCATCTACAAGTGTCGTATCATCTTGCAACAAGACACCTTCTTTGCCAGTAGTTGTGTAAGGACGAGGTAACGCAGTTATCATGCGGGTGTAATACTGGGGGACATATAGAGATTCTTTTGAGAGCAGCGGTACCCAATCTTTTATGTATGAATATGGTGTGTATTGAAAGTCCTCGTAAATACTCTTTACCCATGGAACGTTTAGCGAAGTACGTGTACGATCAATTTTATATTCGGCATCTGTAACAGTTACAGTATTTGTATAGGCTTCTTCTATACGACTGACTTCTTTTGCAAGCTGTTTGATTTCAAATTTAGATACACTTTTATCCTTTGGAAGCATCTTTTGAAAATAATCATTCAATTGGTCAGGCAGAGTAAAAAAACGTTCAGATTCCGATCGCTGAACTTCTTCGTCAAATTCGAATGGTTCATCCAGCAATTCAAATTCACTTTGAGGATCAAATGTTATAACCTCTGCCATTATTATTCTATAGAACCTTTTCTAGAAGACTACAATATTCCTCGATGGAGTCCTTCGCCAGCTTTAGTACTGATTCCGGTGACTTGTCTGTACAGAACTGAAGTTTCAGATCCGGCTTTAGAGGATGCACAATATCATAAGAAACATAGGACGTGTTCATATCACTGTAGATGACTTGTTGAAAGAGACCGCCAATCGTGTGACCTCCAGTTTTAGTTAGAACACTAAATGTCTTATCCTGTTCGCGACGAATATTCTCCAATGCTTCTTTTGTGTAATCGTTGACTCTCTTGCGTAGAACATCCAATGCAATACGAAGAGTATCTTTAGCTGTCATAACACCAATGCTTTCAATTGCAAGACAGATCCAATACGGCTCGTCTTTCTCGTTCGTATAAAAGTACTTCTGAATCAGAAAGTTGTCAAATTCGCGAACATCATTACCGGCTTCTTCTAATGCCTTGCGAGCGGCTTTAGCCTTCTCAGGATCTACCTTCCAAAATGAACTTACATTACAAAGCTGGCCAACATGCGCCGTATCTGCTAGAACTCCTAGAGTAGCTTTTAGATGAACTTCTTCACCCTTTCGAACACGAAGAAATAACATTGGCTCATCGATGTCACGATCCCGCATTAGAAGACCTTCGCGACCAGATTGAACGACAAAATCATCAGTTGTTACCGTTCGAGTCTTCTCATCTTGCGATGGTAGGATACGAAGTTCAATCTTTGCGTCTTTAATAGTAGCTGCATCCGAAGGTAGAACATTAATAGGTAACATTTCTACACGGTGTTTAAGCATCTCGTGAGGCAATTGAGTCGTGTTCGTAACAATTTCAATATTTTGTGTTGCTACAGTTGGAATGTTAGAAAGTAGAATACGGCGAAGGGCATTCACAAAAGAAATTGGAAAATTCACAAACTCACAAGAAAGCTCAAACCCACGGTTGCTCGTTTTGAGATTCTCAATCGAAGCCATTTGTTGTTCTGCCATTTCGTTATTGTTTGATCCGTTTTTTTCCTGAAAAGTCATAACGACATGTCTCAACCATACTTATTCTACAGTGATAAGTGTTCAAATTCAAAACAGATTATTGAGACGCTAAAGGCTCTTAATAAAGTTGGTCTTTATAAGTTTGTTCTAGTCGATACTATGCAGAGAAACCAGATTCCGGCATTTCTTACAAAAGTTCCCACACTATACAATCCCGAAACAAAAGATGTTGTTGTTGGAAAGGATATTTATGGATATATTGCCAAGCCTACTAATGCACGAAAGGAACTCCCAGCAAAAGGTGAATCAGCCCCGGCAGCTGCTCAAGCTACCATTGGTGATTTAAGTGCTTGGGGGTTTGAAGGTATGGGACGTCTTACTGAATCATATTCGTCGTGGGATACACCTACAAACTTCTCAAGTGATGGCGGTAGCTTGTATACGTTCTTAGGTGGTACTACTGTATCAGGCCCTCCCGAGCCCACATCACAAAATACTATTTCAAAGGAAAAAGCTGGAACAAATGAAGACGTAAAAGCCCGTATGAAACTCATGGAGGACCAGCGTAAAAGTGAATTTTCAGGAGTCGAGCGTAAGTAATATAACAAATGGCGACAAAGACCGTCCTGATGACGGCACTTTTTGAACAACTTCGAATCTTTACAGATGAGCTTATTTTAATGTATCCAGATGATCCCGATTTTCCTCTATTTTCAAGCACAATTAAACTTGCAAGGATGACGAATCCGTCTATGGTTGTTAAAAACATTTATGATGCCACAAATCCGTTCTCTGAAAAAATTATGAATAAGGATGAAGGTTTCTTCATGCAGTATTCATTTTCAGAATTTGAGAACGAAGTTGGTGATATGAATGTATTTGGAAAGCTAAAGAAGTATATCGAATCAATGTCTCCGAAGTCAAAGGACAGCGTTTGGAAATACATTCAAAATATTTATAAACTAGCTAATGCAGTTACTCTGATGTAAATCCATATAGATCTTCAGATTTTAATGTTTTTAGTTCTTTTATGGCTTCGTCTGCATCTCCAAAATTTCGGAAAAGTATCTGGTTTACTTCAGCAGGACTCCATTTATAATCGAGGTCTTCGGTAGTCCAATCGTTCTGCTTTTTATCGTAGAAACTGGTTACCATTTCACGGAGAATTTGACGGTTGCACTTCTTAAAGTGAACAATCATATCAATACGTCCTGGACGAATTAGAGCACGATCAATACGCTCGGGAAAGTTAGATGAAATGGCAAGAATACGACCAGACGCTTCCAACGTTCCATCAAGTAAATTGAGTAGAAATGAGAGATCAATCGGATCTTTGATTTCATCATCATGTTCCTTGTTGTCAAGCCACGGATCACCTGTCTTTTCTTTGGGCTTTTCAGTTGGAGTAGGTTTCTTCCATTCGCGTTTAAGAACAGCATCACCCATTGCATCGATATCTTCAATTACGTACAAACGTTCATGAACAGGAATAATAAATCGTTCTGTTACAGTTCCGTTGTAAACATGAATTTCATCGTTAAAGAAAAGATGGCGAAGCTGTGACTTAGATCTGATTTCAGATAGATGAATATTCAAAATGTGACGGTGGGCTGTATTTGCAATCGCTTTAATTGTAGATGTTTTTCCACATCCAGGATCTCCATGAAACATAAACCCAAGTGTGTAAGGAATTCCTTTCTGTTCGTACCAATCTTTGCGAGTTAGAAAAAACTTTACATGATTACGAACTTTATCGCGTTGTTCAAAGAATACATTATCAAAGGAACGTGTTGTATGAAATTGATGTTTTGTATAAAGAAGGTGTGTGTTGGGTAATGCGTTCTGCATAGTCTTTTTTGATTTATTTTGAGTAATCATATCGAAGTAATACAAATTTGTTCCAAGTTTATTTGCCATTTTTCTAGCAAAATCGGTATTACATCGATCAACAAATCCTTGTAAAAATTGAACTTCGTGATCGTATGAAAAAAGTTCAAATTTAATTGTTTCTAGTTGTCCATCTTTATGTTTTAGTTCCGTTAGCTGGAAGTATACATCGGTTTCAACTTGTACAGCCTCGAAAACATTTGGAAGATAATCATGCTGAGAAACGCAAAGTAGATTCTTAATGACAGGAATAGTGGTCACGTGGTGAATAATTGCGT
>Ga0209768_10001851_pt1 | contig 13352 bp, 12 predicted proteins | sample LauGreSBDMM110SD_3_FD_187564 | JGI IMG/M metagenome (GOLD analysis project Ga0209768, IMG submission 187564) | Freshwater lake microbial communities from Lake Michigan, USA - Sp13.BD.MM110.SD (SPAdes) (version 2) | ecosystem: Environmental > Aquatic > Freshwater > Lake | place: Lake Michigan... | reverse complement strand
TTTTACCTGCTCCCTTTAGTTCATTTATCGTTGCTGCTATTTCTTCCGTGTTTAACAACAAATCGGGACGATGAATTAATAAAGTATCTATATAGTCGGTATGAAAATTTTGTAAAGAATTTTCTACTGATTTTCTGATATGTGCAGCACTGGTATCATAGGATTTAATGGAATGAGCTGGTCTGTTGGGTGTAAGCATATTAATGCCACATTTTGTGATGAGCTTCATTTGCTGTCGCAGGCTACTTTTGCCTTTTATTGCCATGCCAAAATCAGCTTCGGTTGTGTAATGTCCGTAGATATCTGCATGATCAAAAATGTTTAAATCAACAGATAGGCATTGGTCTATGATGGTTTCGTATTGCTTTGTGGTAAAGTTCGCGCCCCATATTCCCCAACGCATACATCCTATAATGGGTATGTTTTTCATAAGTTAGATTTCGTTAGTATCTCTAAATTAATTCTTTTCTTTAAAGTAGGGACATAAAAAAACCGGCGCTCACTGAGCGCCGGTTGTATTGCAACGAGGTTGATTAATATCTGTTATATTCACCACCGCCATTACCACCGCGATCACGGTTGTAACCGCCGCCAGTACCGCCACGGTTGAATCCGCCGCCGCCGCCGCTACGATTACCACCACCACCATAAGGCTTCTTGAAAGAAGAAGATCTTTCGCCTTCAGGACGTGGAGTTGATTCGTTTACTACGATGTTACGACCTAGTACTTCAGTGTCGTGTAATTGTGCGATAGCTGCTTTAGCTTCGTCATCGTTAGCCATTTCAACAAAACCGAAACCTTTGCTTCTGTTGTTGTTAAATTTGTCTGTTACAATTTTTGCACTTGCAGTTGCTCCGAATGGAGTAAAAAGTGCTTCAAGATCTTCGCTAGTCATGTTCCAGCTAAGATTTCCAACATAAATGTTCATGTTCTTTAAAATTAAGTGATCTAAAAACTAATGTAGGCGACATTGCTTTCCATTAGCGTTACCGAAGATATGCATATTATTATCAATTACATCATTATTTACACAAATTCCCCCCATTTTTCATCAAATACGCCCAAAAAACTAACAAAAAACCCTTTCTGAGGGTTCAGAGAGGGTTTTAAGGGTAGGCTTTAGGATCAAGCCTAATTATTTGACGGTACCGAAGACTATGCTTCAGCAGCGATTTCGATATCTATTTCGGTTGTTTGACCGTTACCAAAGTCAATAGTTGCTTTGTAAGCACCTAGTTCTTTGATTTCGTCCGCAACAGTAATTCTTCTTCTATCAATTTCATATCCTTTTTGTTCACGAATTGCTTTCGTTACTTGTAATGATGTGATTGAACCGAATATTTTATTGTTGGCACCAACCTTAGCAGACAATTTAACTGGGCTTGAAGTTAAAGTAGCAATTACACTTGTAATTTCAGCTAACATCGCAGCTTCTTTCTTAGCTTTTGCTTTTAAACGCTCTTCTAATTGTTTTAAATTTGAAGAGGTTGCTTCTACCGCATGCTTAGTTGGGAATAAAAAGTTACGCGCGTATCCGTTTTTAACGTTTACTAATTCGTCTTTTCCACCTAAGTTGTCTACTTCTTTAATTAATATTACTTGCATTGTTATTTTTTTAGTTCCCAAGAGCCCAGCATTTGACTGCTGTCACTCGCCTTGGTTTTCATTTAATATGATTGCCGCGAGATTAGGGATGGTTTACTAATTTATTTTATTTCATTAAATCTGTTACATAAGGTAACAAAGCCATTTGACGCGATTTCTTAATAGCGTCAGCTACTTTACGTTGATACTTTAAAGAGTTACCGCTTAAACGACGTGGTAACATTTTACCTTGCTCGTTCAAGAATTTTCTTAAAAAATCAATGTCTTTGTAATCTACATACTTGATACCGTACTTCTTAAAACGACAGAATTTCTTCTTTGGTTTTTCCTGTTTGATCGCGGTAAGGTATTTTATTTCATTCTTTGCCATGTTGGTAAAAATTTAATTAAGCCTCTTGTGCTTTGTGAACAGGGAAACCGCCGTTTCTCTTAATGTGGTTATACTCAACTGCGTACTTGTCAAGTCTTGTAATCATATGACGCATAATTTGCTCGTCACGTAAAAATTGAATTTTCAATTTTTCATTTAGGTCAGAAGGACCAGTGAATTCTAGTATCCAATAGATACCAGTTGTTTTCTTATCGATAGGATAAGCAAGTGATTTTAAACCCCAAGGATTTGAGGCTACAGTGTCACCACCATTTTCTTTGATGATGTCTTGGTATTTTTTCTGAGCAGATTTGAAATCATCTTCAGATAATACCGGTGTGAAAATCACCATTAATTCGTAATTGTTCATTACTTGAATTTTTTGGTTAAATAATTGGTTTTTCCCAGTGGACACTCTTTACCAGAGCGAATCAGCCAAAACTGATTTGGGAGGGCGAAGGTAGGCTATTAATGTGGATTTTCGGTCATTTTAAGGGTAAAAATGAGTGCTACCGGGAAATGATCACTAAAGCCCCCTGCAAACTGGCTTCCGCTATAGGTTCTTTTGGGGTAACCTGCATATTTACCATTTGTTTCCACCAAGGCCTGATTATTATAAACTATTGATTTATAATTATTTAAAGTAAAATTAGTGTTTTTTCCTAATGTCGGGGTATTCCATTTTGGGCTTAATAGTATTTGGTCAAATAAGTTCCAGGCATCATTATAGGCTAAGCTGCCAAGGCCATTTTTAAACTTTTTTGTAAAGGGGTTCTCCATTTGTAATTGTTTCAAGCTATTATTGGTTGGGTTATCATTAAAGTCACCCATTACAATAAATTTTGCATTTGGATCTAAGGCATATACACTGTCCATGATATTCTTGCAAATCCTGCTTGCCCAAATTCTTTTGTTGGCCGAACTTTTTTCGCCGCCTCTTCTACTTGGCCAATGGTTTACCAATATATGTACCCATTCATTGGACAATTGGCCCTTTACATATAATATATCCCTGGTTGCATAGGTATTGAAATGAGTTTCATCTGTTAATGAGTAGGGGAGATATTGATAGGGTATAAACTGTGCTGGATTGTATATTAATGCAACATCCACCCCTCTTGGATCTTTTGAATCAAAGTGAATGAATTTGTAATGATACTTTTTTAGTAGCGGACTTGTTATTAATTTATTGAGCACTATTTTATTTTCTATTTCTGCCAAACCTAATAATGCAATTCCATTAAGATTTTCAAGCATCCCAAGTTTATAAATTACCGTTGCCAAACGTTCCGACTTAGTATCATAGGCCAGTTCATTGTATTTTTTTTCACTATTAGGAAGGAATTCCTCATCCACTACATTCGCTTGATTAATTGTATCATAATAATTTTCGCAGTTATAAAATCCTACGAGTATTTGTTGTCTTAGCCTTTGATATTGTGCGTTTGATGGGATGGCTTGCATTATTAATAATGTGATGTAGATGATGTGTTTTGTAAAGTGACGCATATGTTTATTTGAAATAGTTGATTGTTGGTAATACTAAATTTTATTTTCATTGTATGCCAAGTATTTTCCGAACATTTTCATATTGTTTTTTATTTCAAATTTGAAGCTCAATCTTTTAAATGATTTTAAAAATAGCTTCTCTACTAATTATGATGTGCTTATGGGTATTGCCTGCGCGCGCGCAAGTGGCTAATGAAAATAGTATACAGGAGGAGGAATCGCCATCAAATTCAAATACGGAGTGGGTAGCTAGTATGTTAAATGCAACAACCAATCCATTATTTAACTTTGTCACCTTTAATGGTCGAATTTTTTCTTGGAACCTTAGAGGAGAAGTGCAGTCCGCTAATATTATCGATGGCATTAACTGGCACGCTTCAATTAGGCAATGGAACGGAGATCGATTATTTATTGGCATGAATCATGTTTTTAAAAGAAACGATTTAATACTGAATGGTGCATATTCTGCAAATGGATATTGGGCATACCCAGCCATTCATATATTAAGCACTGAAAATACACAAGAGAAAAAGTCCGCCACTTTTTCGAGTTCTTTTTCAAATACCAGTAATACCAATCAATTAAAATCCATTGCGATCCTTTATCGCTCAGGGCTTCGGCCGCATCAATTAAATATGAGTGCTGCCATAAAAATGGAGGATGCGCCATTTGGTGTTTTGCCCAATGGGTTTAAACAATCACTTCATTTATTTTTTAGTGTTGATAAAAAATGGAACAATACAGCTACCCTTGGAATTTCAGTATTATGGAATATTTCGGATCAAGGAAGGGCTGCCACTACTACAAATGAAGCTTTTACATTAAGTCAACAACGCGCGTATAGTCCGAATTGGGGATGGTATCATCAAAAGGCCTATTTCCCAAGTACCAGACAAACCAATGTTCCCATTGTCACTTTGAGGTATCAAAAAAAATGGAATGAGCGTACATGGATTAATGTGAATAACGGGATTATATTTGGAAAGGAATCACAATCTAATTTAGAATGGACCAATGCGGCTGACCCCCGTCCCGACTATTATAAATATCTGCCTAGTTATATTGCGGATACTGCTTTGGGTAATCAACTTCGTGATTGGTATCAACAGCATCCAGAGAATTTGCAAATACATTTTGACAAATTAGCGAGAATTAATAAAGCTTCCTTTGGTAGTCGCTCTTATTATATAGTGAATCAAGAAAACAGTGGTTTACTCATGATGCATGGGAGTATTCTTTTTTCACATGCCTTTAAGCAAAAAATTAGCATTCAAACAGGCATTCATTATGCACTAGATCAGATTCATTATTATAATACCATTAAAGATTTATTGGGTGGATCTTTTTTCTATAATTATAATAGTTGGATGAATGACGACTCCTTGGCTTTAAGTTTTCAGCAGGATATAGCTGATCCAGATAAAAAAATTAGACAAGGAGAAAGATGGGGAGCGGATTATACCATGCGCTCCTTTCAAACAAAGCCCTGGTTTCAGGTACAAAAGCAGGGACCTATTTGGGAGTCGGCTTTTGCGTTAAGTTATAGCGTTGAAGGGTTAGAAAGAATTGGGTATAACCAAAATGGGTTATATGCAAATTCAAAAGGCAGCAGTGGGTTTAATTATTTCTCCACTGCGGATATGAAAGCGCAGTTCCTATATAAGTTAAATGGCCGTATTTATTTTAGAAGTATCTTTTTAATGCAATGGTTGGCGCCAAAATATCAAAATGTTTATTTTGATCCTGATATTAATGCAGCTGCTTCACCTTATATATTGCAAGAAAGTAAATATGGATTTGATTTTACTGTTTTTTACCGCGCCCCTAATTTAAAAACATCCATAAGCCTCTTTCAAAAATATCATCATAATGCGTCGGATCATAAAATGTTTTATCATGACGCCTATGCGCTATTTGTTTATGGCTTTATTGGCAATATCAATACCTTAGATAATGGCGTTGAATTTGTATTGGAGACCAGCCTATTTCAAAATATAAAACTGAATTACGCCACTACTTTTTCAAATAGCTTTTATCAAGAAAATCCGTACTACCAGTTTTTGGATGTAAATAATTTACAAATGAAAGAGTCGGGCTTATTGCAAATAAAAAACTTGACCAGTAGCAAGACCCCCAAATTGGTGAATGCGCTCTCCCTCATTTATCAGCCGGTATTCGGGGTTTCAATAGGTGTCACTACTGTTTATGCACAGGAGCGTCCCGTGTCCATGAATTTATTTAGGCGAAGTGAATGGGTTAAAAATAAAGTGGACCCTATTACTTGGGGGCAAATTTGGCAGACGACATTTTTGGAAGATCATTTTGTGGTGAATGCATTTGTTTCAAAGTTCTTCCAACTTAAATTTAAAAATACAAATAAGTTATATCGATGGAGCGCGAGTATTAGCGCTAGAAATATACTTAATACACTTATTCCCATTATCTCCTACGAGCAAACCAGGTTTGACTATCTCCGGTTTAACAAAGACAAATTTGCGTTAAAATATTTAATGGACGCGGGTGCTAGCTATTCGGTTCGTATTCAATTACAAATTCAATAAAAATTATGAAAAACAAATTATGTTTATTTGGTGTAATGTCCATGGTGGGCATTTACTTATTATTAACGCCAGCTTGTTTTAAAAAATCGGCAAGTGCGGCAACAAATAGTAATTTTAGCGACTCCATTACCAGTATTAAGAGTCTTCGAAAAATGCATCATATAGGGATGGCAGAATATATTGTTCAGCCTATTTATATTCAAGGTACAGTGGTAGCCAACGATGAACACGATAATGTATATAAATGTATTTATGTGCAAGATAAAACAGGAGGTATTGTTGTGCTTTTAGACGGCCAGGCCTTATACCAAACTTATCCTATTGGAACATTAATTAAAATTAAAACGCAACATCTTTTTTTAACAGATTACAGACGTATGGTGCAGCTGGTTGCCTCGGTTGATTCTAGCAGTGGTACATTAGTTACATCGGGTATTCCTGCACCCATGTTTTCAAAACATATACAAGTAATTGCAGACAACGAACCCATTAATCCACTCATGGTTGGTTTTAAAAATTTATCAGATACTTTGCAGGGTAGACTTATTCAAATTAGTGCTGTAGAATTTAGTGCTGCGGACACGGCTCAAACCTATGCAGATAAGAAAAATAAATTAGGCTTAAGCAGAAGTTTAAAGTTTTGTACTGGAGGCACTATTTATTTAAGGACCAGTGGGTATGCCGATTTTGCAGGTGTCAAAACTCCCTCCGGGAATGGGATTGTGATTGGCGTTTACTCGGTATATAATAACGAAAAACAAATTATTTTAAGAGATACAAATGACATTTTGTTAACGGCAAAGCGTTGTACGGGTGCTGCCTGGCTGCAAAATTTACCTCAAACGGCCCCCAAGGCCCCCATTTAATTGTCAGCTTGTCAGTAATGGAGCTTTGGTACCCTTATTGCTATATAAGTATCAAAATAGAATAATTATGCAAAAAGGTCAAATACGCGTTCAGACGGAGAACATTTTCCCGATTATTAAAAAGTTCCTTTACAGTGATCATGAAATCTTTTTACGTGAATTAGTGAGTAATGCGGTGGATGCCGCTCAAAAACTTAAAACCTTACACGGTAAAGGAGAAGCCAAGGGAGATTTAGGTGAATTAAAAGTAGAAGTGGTTTTAGATGCCAAAGAAAAAACAATTTCTATTATAGATAATGGCGTAGGAATGTCTGGGGAAGAAGTGGACAAATATATTAACCAAGTAGCCTTTAGCGGCGCCGAAGAATTTTTAACCAAATACAAGGACGCAAGTATTATTGGACATTTTGGGTTGGGATTTTATAGTTCTTTTATGGTGAGTAATAAAGTAGATATTTATTCAAAAAGCCATACAGGGACACCCGGTGTTTTTTGGAGTTGTGACGGTAGCACCGAATATGAATTATACGAAGTAGATTATAGCAATAGAGGTACTAAAATTGTATTACACATTAACGAAGAAAGTGCTGAGTTTTTAGAGGCACATCGTGTTAAAGGAATTCTAGAACGCTTTTGTAAATTCTTGCCAGTAGCCATTTATTTTACCGATGCCAATGCAATAAAGCCCGAGACAAAGACCGAAGGCGATGCAGCAATTGCAGAAGAAGTTGCTAAGCCTATAAATAATACCAATCCATTGTGGGTGCGCAAGCCTTCGGAATTAACGAAGGAAGATTATGAAAACTTTTACAAGGAATTATATCCTTTTGGAGAAACTCCTTTGTTTTGGATTCATTTAAATGTGGATTATCCATTTAACTTAACGGGTATTTTATATTTCCCTAAAATCAAACAGAGCTTTGAGATACAAAAGGACAAGATTCAATTGTATTGCAATCAAGTATTTGTAACGGATGAGGTTAAGGACATTGTACCTGAGTTTTTGATGCTATTGCATGGTGTTATTGACAGCCCAGATATTCCTTTAAATGTGAGTCGTAGCTATTTGCAAGGGGATCCAAATGTTAAAAAGATAAATGCGCATATCACTAAAAAGGTAGCGGATAAATTAGAGGAAATATTTAACAATGATCGCAAGTCATTTGAAGACAAATGGGAAAGCTTAGGGTTATTTGTAAAGTATGGTATGATTACCGATGACAAATTTTTAGAAAAGGGGAACAAGTTTTTGATATTGGAAGACGCTGCTGAAAAGGCCAAGTTCTATACTTTAGACGAGTATAAAACCACTACGGAAGCGACTCAGAAAAGTAAAGATGGCAAGCAAGTTTTATTATATACTACAAATCCAGTGCAGCAGGATGCTTTTATTCAAGCTGCTGTAGGGAAAGGCTATAAGGTAGTGAAATTAGAAACCATGGTGGACGCTGCTTTCATTAATAATGTTGAAATGAAATGGGAAGGCGTTCAATTTGTGCGTGTAGATGCGGATGTGGTGGACAATTTAATTGACAAGCAAGAAAATGTAGATTCTGTTTTAAGTAAAGAGGAAGTAGAACAAGCAAAAAACTTATTTGAATTCCAGGTACCTGATATTACATTAACCGTTGAAGTGAAAGGATTGAGTGCCGAAGCAGCGCCAGTGATTGCTACGCGCCCCGAATTTATGCGTCGTATGAAAGACATGGCTAGCATGGGCGGCGGTGGAATGACTGCTTTTTATGCGCAAATGCCGGATGAGGTTCATTTAACCATTAACGGGAACCATCCTATTTATCAAGCACTATTAAAAGAGACGGATACGGATAAGCAACAAAAGCAGGCGCGTAATTTAGCCGACTTGGCTTTATTGTCCCAGGGTTTATTAACCGGCGCGGAGCTAACTAATTTTATTAATCGAAGTGTTGACTTACTGAAATAAGATAAGGTGGCTCCGATAGGGGCCACTTTTTTTATGCAGTGGGTTTAACGTCTATCACTTGCATTTGCACCGACTGCGTGCCTTGCCATTCGTTTAATTGCAATTGAAATACGACATCAAAGGGTTTGCCGGACTTGACAATATTTAAATGTTCCGGCATATTATAACCAATGCCGCGCACATTAGATTTTCCCTGCGTAACACTAAAACTTATGTGTTGTTCTTTTACCAATTTTGTATAACCTGTATCGTAGACGCCTTTAGCAATAAAAATTGGGCGCATATTTTCTGGTCCAAAGGGTTCCATTTGTGCAATGATATTAAAAAAGTGCAAACCTATATCATCTAAAGGGAGGTCCGCATTAATCGTAATTTCAGGAGTTAATTGTTCCTCGGTGATACGCGCGGCTACGGCTTGTTCAAATGCAATTTTAAATCCTTCGAGTGCATCTACAGACATAGTCATGCCTGCAGCCGCAAAGTGTCCACCATAACCAATTAAATGCGCGCGGCAAGCATGCAATGCTTCATATAAATTAAAGCCATTAACGCTTCTTGCGCTGCCTGCAATTACATCACCACTTTGAGTGAGTACAATGGTAGGTTTATAATACTTTTCAATTAATCTACTTGCTACAATGCCCACCACGCCTTTGTGCCAATGGGGTTGAAAAACAACGGTGGATTTTTTAGCAGCATGCGAGGGGTCGTCTTCTATTTGCGCTAAAGCTTCTTCTGTAATGGTGGTATCGGCTTCCCGACGATCCAGATTATCTTGTTGTAATACCGATCCAAAAGCCAATGCTTTTTCATAATCAGGTTCAATAAATAGGTGAACTGCTTTTTTTGCATCGTCCATACGTCCTGCAGCATTAATACGAGGTGCTACTGCAAAAACTAAATTGGTGATACGCATCGGCCCCGACTGTTTTGCCAACTCTATTAATGCTTTTAATCCTTGGGAAGGGTTGTCATTTACTTTTTGAACACCAAAAAAAGCCAGTGTTCTATTTTCATCCGCGATGGGAACAATGTCAGCAGCAATAGCGGTTGCTACTAGATCTAAATATTGTAAATAAGATTCGGCAGGTAAATTGTATTCCTGTGCCAAAGCGGTAATTAATTTAAACACAACACCACAACCGCATAATTCTTTATAAGGATACGTACAATCCACTTGTTTTGCATTTAATATTGCCACGGCTGGCGGTAATATCTCATCAGGCAAGTGGTGGTCGCAAATAATAAAATCCATACCTAAGGATGTAGCATAGGTAATAAGTTCGGTGGATTTAATGCCACAGTCCACAGAAATAATTAAGTCAAAATTATTTTCCTTTGCAAAATCAATTCCAATTTTTGAAATACCATATCCTTCTTTATATCTGTGTGGAATATAATAATCAATGTGTGGTGACAGCTGTTTTAAAAACTGGAATAAGGTGGCTACCGAAGTGGTTCCGTCTACATCATAGTCTCCAAAGACTAATATTTTTTGATTGGCTGTGATGGCTTGACGAATTCGGTCTACTGCTTTGCGCATATCTTTCATGAGCCATGGATCGTGCAAGTGATCAAGGCTTGGTCTAAAAAATTGCTTGGCGGCTTCAAAGTCACTGATACCTCTTTGTACAAGTAATTCGCAAAGAATGGGATGTATTTTAAGCGCCTCTTTTAAAGCGCCCACTTTTGCGGGATCTGCTGATATAAGGTTCCATCTTTTTTCCATTAGTAGGCGCGGTCGGTTGTGTAACGAACTAATTCTTCAAGTGCCGCTCTTGATGGACTTTCTGGAAAACTATATAAAATAGTCATTGCTTTATCTCGGTACTCAATCATTTTTTGTGTTGCATATTCAATGCCACCATTGGCTACTACATTGTCAATTACGAATTTTACTTTCTTTTTATCGTTGTTATTGTTTTTTACAATATTGATTATTTCTTTTTTTAAGCTCGGGTCTACTTTTTGTAAAATATGAATCAAAGGCAGCGTCAACTTCTTTTCCTTTATATCATTTCCGGTTGGTTTTCCAATGACAGCGTCTCCATAATCAAATAAGTCGTCTTTAATTTGAAATGCCATCCCCACCATTTCGCCAAATTCACGCATTTTTTGAATGATGGCTTCGTCTTTGCTTACAGATGCAGCGCCTGCTCCACAACTAGAGGATAATAAGCTGGCCGTTTTACCATTGATAATTTCATAATATACCGACTCATCGAAATTTAAATTTCTTGCTTTTTCCATTTGCAATAGCTCTCCCTCGCTCATTTTTTTGACTGCATTAGATAAAATGGTCAATATTTCAAAGTCCTTATTTTCAAGTGAAAGGAGTAAGCCTTTTGATAATAAATAATCACCAACCAATACTGCAATCTTATTTTTCCACAATGCATTAATGGAAAACATACCTCTTCTTTCTAAAGCATCGTCCACTACGTCATCATGTACTAAGGTTGCGGTGTGTAAAAGTTCCACCAAGCTTGCAGCACGATAAGAGGAAGCGGTAATTTCGCCATGCAATTTAGCAGAAAGCAATACAAACATTGGGCGCATCTGCTTGCCTTTTCGCTTGACAATATATTGCATGATTCTGTCTAAAAGCGCCACCCTGCTTTTAACAGCATCTTTAAAATGCTTTTCAAATTCATCCAGCTCTTTCCCTATAACTTCTTTTGCTAATTTCATGGGGTCCGTAGTTTAAGGATTTAGCATATTAAAATGTAAGGCCCCAAAATTTTGTAAAGACGAAAGTTTTAAATCGGCGGCACCCCAGTGTTCTAGCTTTATGTCTTCTGCAGCAGGTACTACAACACAAGTCATTCTTGCCGCTTTTGCAGCAATCATGCCGTAATAGGAATCTTCAAAACAGATACAAGAAAGTGGATTGGTATGCATTGCAGCCGCACAATCTAAATAAACTTGTGGATGTGGTTTTGCAAAAGGCAAATGCTGTGCCGAACAACTTGCATGTATGTAACTTCTAATACCTAATCTGTCTTTTACCCATTCAATTAATTCTATCGGCGAGGAACTGGCTAAACCCATTTTGAAATTTTGCTGTAAGAAAAATTCAAATACATGTTCCACGCCTGGCATTAAAGTAACTTCCTTGTCAATGAGTTCAAGTGCCAATTCAATAATCCTTTTTTCGACAATTTCATTTTGACTAACGGGCACATTAAATTTATGCAACCAAAACGCAACAAATTCTTTTGATCTTAGCCCTGTTGTAATTGCGTATTGTTGTTGCGTTAATATAACACCGTATTGTCTAAAAATTTCGGTTGCAGCTTTGTTCCACAAAGGCTCGCTGTCAATTAACAATCCGTCAATATCAAAAATTACTGCCGACTTTTTCATTGCCTAAAGATACAATATTTGTAGTATCTTGCACCTCTAACAATTGATTGCATAATGACCTTATTTGATCGGTTAAAAAATATCAGAATTTTTCGCTCTATTATATACGGATTAGTAGGTTTATTTACCTATCCGGGGCTTGCTTTGTTTAATGTGATTAAAATTGAGGGAGCCGAAAATTTAACCAACTTACCTAAGGAAAAAGTATTGTTTGTAAGCAATCACCAAACTTATTTTGGAGATGTGATTGCTTTTGTACATATTTTTTGTGCTTTTAAATGGCGCAAATATAATAAGTTGGGGATCCCTTATTATTTATTAAATCCATTCACCAATCTTTACTTTGTGGCAGCGGAGGAAACCATGAATAATAGTTGGTTGTCAAGGTTGTTCAAATTAGGAGGCGCTTTAACCGTAAAAAGAACTTGGAGAGCCGAAGGGATAGATGTGAGTAGAGAAAGAGATGCTGTGGATACACAGAAAATTGATCAGGCTTTGTCTAAAAGCTGGGTGATTACATTTCCGCAAGGAACCACTAAGCCTTTTGCCCCTGGCAGAAAAGGAACTGCACATATCATTAAAAATAATAGACCAGTGGTGGTGCCCGTTGTAATCAATGGATTTTGGCGTGCATTCACAAAAAAAGGGCTTACGTTTAAAAAAGTGGGTACTACATTAACTGTGCGTATTAAACCACCACTTAATATTGACTATAATGCGTCGGTGGAAGAAATTCTTTCACAAGTGATGGAAGCGATTGAACAAAGCAAGGAATTTATGCTTAAGGGAAAGCATCATGCTTTAAAAGGAGCTTAGTCGTGTGTAAAAAACGCTTTTAATTCAGTAGCATCATCGGGCTTCATTTTTCCACCTAATATCAATCTCATTTGACGACGTCTTAATGCGCCATCATAATATTTAATTTCCTCTTCGCTTTCTGCAATTATTTCGGGTACTTTTTTAGGATGTTTGTTTTCATCTAGTGCAACAAAAGTAAAAAATGCTTCATTGCTCAATACTCTTGTTTGTGAAATCATATTTTGATTCCACACTTTTAAATGTATTTCCATAGACGTATTAAACGCGCGCGTAACAATGGCTTCAATACAAATTACATTTCCTAATTTAATAG
>Ga0209768_10001848_pt1 | contig 13370 bp, 10 predicted proteins | sample LauGreSBDMM110SD_3_FD_187564 | JGI IMG/M metagenome (GOLD analysis project Ga0209768, IMG submission 187564) | Freshwater lake microbial communities from Lake Michigan, USA - Sp13.BD.MM110.SD (SPAdes) (version 2) | ecosystem: Environmental > Aquatic > Freshwater > Lake | place: Lake Michigan... | reverse complement strand
GCGCAATTGTATAAGAATTAGGTGAGATATTAAACGTCCCTGTGCTTACACTAGACAATTGAACTGAAATTATCTGCGGGGGGATACCAGATACCGAAGTATTACTCAAAGCAATGTCAGCAATGGGTTGGATGAATGTAGAAGCAGTGTAGGTTGCCTGACCATTGTTACTTGTAGTTGCAAGTATGGGTCCTGACCAACTATAATTTTTACCATCCACTGTTAAAGTCCAACTTGGGCCAGCGGGTGTTACAACTGCATCAGTTCCCGACTTTGAACAACCCAAAAAAATAAAAGAAGCTACAAAAGCATAGATCAGTAATTTGAATTTCATGGTAAGTTGTATTTACAGATTTTAGAGCAATATAAGGGCATCACTTTATGAAATTAGGATTTTTTTATATATTAATACGTATTTACCTGTTAATTAATAAAATTAGAAATGTTAATTTTTCATATATTTAGTAGAGCGTCTAATTTGTCCTAAATAGTATTAAAGTGGAGGCAACACTATAAAACTGTGATATCCCATGAAAAATTCATTAAAACTATTATCAATCCTAACCAGTCTTTTTGTTTTAACAAGCTGTTCAAAACCAATGAAGTGGGAATACAAAACCATCTATTTTGATTCAGAACGCTTTGAGGGAAAAGATAAAGGGTATACAAAAGGCGACGATATCTTCAAAAATACAGTCTCAAGTGCTACCATCATTCCAAGTGAAACCTCTTTAAACGATTTAGGAAAAGAGGGTTGGGAAATTGCATCTACTTATTTAGAAATGGAAACTGTTTATCCTAATTTATTAGCTAGTGGAAGTGGTGTTGCCGGACTTCAATCTAACACCAGACCACAAAGATTGGTGGTTATTTTTAAACGCCCAATGAAAAAATAGGCCCTATTAATTGCTTAATAATAAAAACTCCGATTTTAAATGAATTCGGAGTTTTTTTGTTGAAATTTTTTTGAAACTTAATAAAGTTACTCTTTCATAGTTTATAACAATATTTAACATTTAATGAATACATAATTTCCTAATTTTAGCAAAATCATACCTTTGAAAAATATCTTTATCATATGTCTTTTGCTATTAAGCACCATCTCCAATGCGCAAATTCTAAAAGGATTGCTTAAAAAAGCCACCACACTTGTAACGGAAAATAAACAAGGACTTAGCCAGGATGATATTGCAAATGGATTAAAGGAAGCTTTAACCATTGGTGCTGAAAAAGGATGCGTGAACTTAAGTAAACCTGACGGATTTTTTAAAAATGCAGCTTTAAAAATACTAATGCCACCGGAGGCTCAAAAAATTGAGAATACTATAAGAAGCATTGGCCTTAATCAATTGGCAGATGATTTTATATTAAGTCTGAACCGAGCAGCCGAAGATGCTTGTAACACAGCAGCTCCTATTTTTGTTAAAGCAATAAAGAATATAACCATATCAGATGGTATTAACATATTAAGAGGTAATGATACTGCAGCTACTAATTATTTGAGAACTAAAACACAAACAGAACTTGTAGCTAGTTTTAGTCCCATTATAAAAACCTCTTTAGATAAAGTTGAAGCCACTAAAAACTGGGAGAAGATCATTACGGTATACAACAAAATACCCTTGGTCAATAAAAAGATAAACCCCGATTTAACCGCCTATGTCACTGAAAAGTCAATGACTGGTATCTATACTGAAATTGCAAGCCAAGAAAAAGAAATAAGGAGTAACCCAATGGCAAGAACCACAGCTATATTAAAGAGCGTTTTTGGGCAAAAATAAAGGCTCCGAACACTTTCGCGACGGAGCCTTATTAATTTATGATAAGTCCTTATTAAGCTTTATACACTTTTAAGGAATACCATTTTAGTTATATAATGAACAGATATCATAACTAGTACAATAGCTGAAAAATAATTCAACTTTTTCCTTGAAACCAATTGCTTATTTAATAGATGTATTAAAAATAATACAATTAAAATACAAGCTGGTACCAATGGAGGATACATTAAGAAACTCTTTTTAAAATCTCCCTCAAGCAAAAAAATCAAAGATCGTTGAAAACCACAAATAGGGCAATCAATATTGAAAAATGATTTATACGCACAAGGAAACATTTTAAACTACAAATTACTTAAAGAATAAGCAGCGCCTCCTAAAATAGCTACCACGATTATCCAGTATACAACATACAAGCCACCTAATATTGTACCAATGATGGACATGATATAGCCAGCATTTAAAGCACCAAATCCATCATAACTATCTGGACTAGCTTGGTATAATTTTTTACTTTTTGAGCCCATTGATAGACCTATAATTCCTAGAATTAAGCCAATAAAAAAACAACTAAATACGATTGAGCATATTCCCAATACTAATACTACTGTTGCATTTGGTAAAGTCTGTTTTTGTTCCATTTTTTAAATTTTAAATTATCTAATATGTATCTAAAGTAAGAAAATAATTTTAACATTTTAATTAATAAATAAAATAGCACTCTTATAATTTATTGAAAATCATATTATAGAATTATATAATTATATATCATTATATTATATATTATTATATTAAATAATATAAATAGAGAAAATATAAAATATAGTAGTAAAATTTAAGCCAAGGCCTCAAACAACACTTCCACAGTGTGCAAAGCATGCACACCCGTTCCGTCTTTAATTTGATGTCTGCAACTGGTTCCAGGCGCTGCAATGGTGCAGGTGTCTTTATGGGCTCTTACTGTAGGGAATAAAACCAACTCCCCTATATTCATGGAAACTGCATAATGCTCCTTTTCATAACCAAAGGAGCCCGCCATGCCACAACAACCGGAAGGAATGGTTTCTACTTTATATTGGGCAGGAAATGAAAGCACTTTAACTGAATCGGATAAATTACTTACGGCCTTTTGTTGACAATGTCCATGTAATAAGATGGATTTTGACTTATTGGTAAATTGTTCCTTGGTAATAAAGCCACCATCTATTTCTTTAGCTAAGAATTCGTCTATAAAAAAACTATTGGTCGCTAAGTTGTTGGCAGCAGATAAGTTTTCGTCATTCGCTAAATCGGGATATTCGTCTCTAAAAGTTAAAATCGCCGAGGGCTCTAATCCAATGAGGGGATGTTGGGCACTTACCAAATTACCTAACAAATTCAAGTTTATATTTACAATTTCTTTTGCTTTTCTAACCAAGCCTTTCGATAACCAGGTTCTGCCACTTTCCAAATGCCTTGGTATAATTACTTCATAATGAAGTGCCGTTAACAATTGAATGGCTTTTATGCCAATTGCTGCGTCATTATAATTGGTAAACTCATCACAGAATAAATATACTTTCTTTAATGGTTTTTGTGGCGCTGAATAATGTTTTTTATACCAAGCCTGCAAGGTCTGCTTTGATAAACTAGGCATAGAACGTTGAATGGCAAAACCACTTATCTTTTTTATGATTCCTCCAGTCACTGCATTGCGCATTACTAAATTATAAAGCGAAGGGAAAAAAGAACCTAGTTTAGCGGCCTTGGTGAAGTTCGCAATAAGCTTGGCTCTGAAAGGCACTCCATTCGCATCATAATAATGTTGTAAGAATTCGGCTTTTAATTTTGCCATATCCACATTGGAAGGACATTCACTCTTACAGGCCTTACAACTTAAACATAAACTCATCACATCATAAATTTCTTTATGGTCATATCTATTTTGTTTATCGGAATGAGTTAAAAACTCTCTTAAAATATTGGCGCGCGCCCTAGTAGTATCTTTTTCATCTCTTGTAGCCATAAAGGAAGGACACATAGTGCCACCAGACAAATGTGTTTTCCTACAATCCCCAGAGCCATTGCATTGTTCTGCATGTTGTAATATATCCTGCTTGTGAAAACGGAATATGGTTTTAAATTCAGGAGTTAATTGTCCAGGCTCATAACGCAGCATCGTATTCATGGAAGGCGTATCAACAATCTTATTGGGATTGAAAATATGATTGGGATCCCAGATGGATTTAATTTGTTTTAACAAGGCATAGTTTTTCTCACCCACCATTTGTTTGATAAACTCCCCTCTTAGTCTTCCATCTCCATGCTCTCCACTTAAAGATCCGCTATACTTTTTGACCAATGTTGCTACTTCTTCGGCAATGGTTCTAAATAACCTATTCCCTTCCACTGTCTTTAAATTAATAATGGGTCTCAAATGAATTTCCCCCGATCCCGCATGCGCATAATGTACCGAGTACAATCCATGCTTTTTTAAGATCTCATTAAAATCACGAATATAGTTAGGTAAATCATTTACATCCACAGCCGTATCTTCAATTACCGGCACTGCTTTTTCATCTCCTGGTAAATTACTAAGCAAGCCTAGACCTGCTTTTCGTAGTGTCCATATTTTTTTGGTGTCTGCTCCAAATAATACCGGGAAATGATATCCTAATCCTGCAGCCCGCATATCGGCTTCTACCGCATTGGTTAATACTAAAATTTCTTCTCTAGTTTCTTTAACAAATTCAATAACAAGTATAGCACCCGGATCCCCTTGAACAAAAAAGCGATTTTTACTTTGCTCTTTATTTTCCTTGGTACATTCTAAAATATAATGATCAATAAGTTCACTTGCACTTGGCTTATATTTTAAACCAATTAAATTTGCATGTAAACTTTCATCAATGGAATTAAAGTGCACGCATAATAATCCTGTTTCTTTGGGTGGCGCGGGTACTAAATTTAATTTAATCTCAGTTATAAATGCAAGTGTGCCTTCTGAGCCTGCAATTAAACTACAAAAATTAAAGTCTGCACCGCCTGCTGTAAAAGGATCGGTCTCTACTAAAATATCAATTGCATACCCAGTGTTTCTTCTTTCAACCGATTTTTTAGGAAACTCTTTTCGTATCTCTACTTGATTATCGTAATTACTTAAAATGGATCTGACAGATTTATAAATATTCCCTTCCAAAGAATTCAACGCACATTTAGCATGAAAATCTTCGGTGCTTTTACTATTAAAAACTACTTCGGAGCCATCAGTTAAAAAAGCGGTAACTTCTAAAAGGTGTTCTCTAGTGCTTCGATATACGACCGAATTAGACCCACAGGAATTATTGCCCACCATTCCTCCCATCATAGCTCTGTTGGCAGTAGAAGTTTCTGGTCCAAAAAATAATCCATGCGGTTTTAAAAACAAATTCAGTTCATCTCTAATTACCCCAGGCTGAACACGTACCCATGATTCCGCGGTGTTTAACTCTAAAATTTGATTAAAATGTTTAGAAACATCTACAATAATTCCATTTCCTACTACCTGTCCTGCCAAAGAAGTACCAGCAGTCCGGGGGATTAAGGAACTGCGATGATCCGTGGCAAATTGGATTAAAAGGGAAATATCCTCTTTGGTTTTAGGAATTGCCACTGCTAAGGGCATCTCTCTATAACTTGAAGCATCGGTCGCATACAAGGTTTTCATCATTTTGTCAAAAAATAAATCCCCTTCCAATACTTTCGATAGCGCTTTTAGCTGCTGCTGCATAGATAATAATTCAAGAGACAAAAATACCTAAAAATATGATTATAAACAGGGGATTTCGACGAATCGTGCGTGTATTTTTATAGTACCTTTGCAAAAAGATATTATAGTGCATACATTCGTAAAATACTTGGCCATTTTAGTATTATCCATCACTACTTTAAATGTAGTAGCCCAAAAAAAGGAAAGAAAAGGAGAGTTTTACTTTTCTTGGGGATATAATAAAGCATATTACACAAACTCAAACGTAAGTGTCAACCAACCAAGTCTTGGCAATAATTTTACATTTAAGAATGTTGACTTAATTGATAATCCAGGTTGGGATGAAGCGCTATTTACTTTAGCACTGAGTATTCCTCAATATAATTATCGGATTGGATATTTTATTGATAAAGAAAAAGACTTGGCTTTTGAAATTAATTTTGATCATACTAAAGCACTCTTTAAAAACGGGCAAACAGTAAATATGGTGGGGACTTATAACGGACGTCCCGTAGACTCCAGCTTTGTTTTTTCCAAAACAGGAACAGGTACATCAAAGAACTATTATTACCTAAACAATGGAGCTAACTTTCTTTTGTTCAATATTGTCAAAAGAAAAAGATTTAAAAATTTATCTACTCAATCCATTGAATTTGATGGTTTAGCTAAAGTGGGGGTAGGTCCATTAATCCCCCATGTTGAAAATAGTTTATTCGGTCAAAAAAATGATCAAAAATTTCAGTTTGGAGGTTGGAACACAGGTGTAGAATATGCCTTGAGGAGTACTTTTAAAAAGCATCTTTATTTAGAATTTGCTGGCAAGTTGGATTACGCTTATTACTATGGACTTGATGTTTACCAAGGAAAAGCAAAACAAGGTTTTGGGACCCTGGAATTTATTTTAAATTTAGGGTATACCCTTCAAATGGGGCCTAAGAAATAATTATTGTCTTTAAAATTTTATAGATATATGAGAAAAAATGTTGCTAAACTTTTAGTACTACTTATTGTGTTATCCTTTGCTAAATTATCCTTTGCTCAAAGCAGATTAATCAAAAGACTTGAAAAAGGACAAATAGAAAAGGTTGAAAAACAAACCTTAAAAATTTTAAATGAGGAACCAGATAATATAGATGCCCTTTACGCTTATTCATTCTTACTTTCAAACAATAACTACTCAAAATATAATTTAGAAGACGCATATAAGAATACACAAAAATTAAGATTGGTATATAAAAATTTGAAAGAAGAAAAAGAAATAAAAAAACTAAAAGAAAATGAAATAGATGAATTTAGTATTGAAGTAGTTATTAAGAATATAATTGACAGCGCATATAGTGAAGCAAAATTAAAAAATGAAATTGTTGTATATACCCATTTTTTAGAATTCTACACAGAAGCGGATCAGTTTTTAAGGACAGAATCCCTTAAAGCTATTCATTCAATTGCATTTGAAGAAGCAAGCAGGTTAAATACAATTGAGGATTATCAACGTTTTATAAACAAATACCCATCCGCAAAGCAAGTTCCCCAAGCAAAAAATACGAGGAACCAACTGGGATTTGATAAAGCAAAATTAGAAAATACAGTTGCCTCCTACCAAAATTTTATACAAAACTTCCCCGATGCAGCCCAGGTTAAAAAGGCGGTAGAATTAAGAGACGAAAAAGGCTTTGAAAAAGCAAAATTAGAAAATACCGTTAGTTCCTATCAAAACTTTATTGAAAACTTCCCCGATGCCACCCAGTTTAAAAAAGCGCTTGAATTAAGAGATAATAAGGCTTTTGAAGAAGCCACCTCTCTAAATACTATTGAGGCATTTAATGATTTTCTATATAAATACCCAAGCTCTTTTTTAAAGAATAAAGCAAAAGAAAAAATTGAAGTATTTGAATATAATAATGCAAAAACAACTAATAGCTCCGAAGCATTTTTATCCTTTTTAAATAAATGGCCTAAATCAAAATTTTATGATTCCGCATATTCTGCTTTTGAAGAAATGCAATACAAGGAAAATACTGCCGATAAAACCACAGATAATTATAAATACTTTATTACTAATTTCCCCTCCAATAGCTTTGTTGAGATAGCAGAAGACTCCTTATATCACCTAGCATTAAAGAATAAGGATTTGAATAGTTTAGAATTCTGTATTGATCTTATAGATGGAATTTATAAAGACAGTGCATTAATAAGCTATTATAAAATATTTACAGACGATGGAGAAAAAAGAACCATCAATAAATTTAAAGAAGATTTCAGGAAGAAAGAAAATATAAACGAAACATTATTAGATAGTTTAAGTGAAGCAGACCTCTCCATTACAATCTTAGGCGATGGATTATATTTAAGTAGCGCATTTAATAAAAGCATGCTACCGAAATATGATGAATATATAAAAATAGCAGCCCCCAATGAAAAAGCTTTTAATGCTTTACAAAAAATAATTAGCGAAGATATTGAAAAAAAGAATTGGCTTAATGCATCAAAGACGGTTTTAAAGTATTTACCCTACTTTAAAAGTGATAGGAAAAAAATAAATAATTTACTTTCTATTTTAAACAAACCAACAGATCCGAATATTAAAGTATTTAATATGGGACCCAATGTTAATACTTTAGTAGGGGGAGAATATGTTCCTGTTATTTCAGCAGACGACAAGTATTTATACTTTTGTGGAAGAGATAGAAGTGACCAAAATAGAAATGAAGATATTTTTGTTTCTAAAAAAGGACCTAACGGATATAGTCCAGCTAATGCAATTAATGAACTTAATTATAATGGAACAAACCAAGCCCCCCTATCAATTTCAGCAGATGGCACTTCAATGATTTTATTTATTGATGGTAAACTGTCTAGGGCAGAGAAAAACATATATAACAAGTGGGAAATACAAAATTCTTTTCCTGAAACCATTAATAGTGGCAGATGGCAGGCCGATGCTAGAATTACGAGTGATAAAAAAGCACTTATATTTAGTTCCATCCGATCTACTAATTTAGATTATTACCCAGAAAATAATCTTGATGATTATCATAGCAACAGGAACTACCCAAGTGATATTTATGTATCTGTACTTGACGAAGATGACAATTGGGGAGCACCTATTAATTTAGGTCCAACCATTAATACCATCTATTCGGACAGGTCACCGTTTTTACACCCAGACATGAGAACACTTTATTTTGCTTCCGACGGTCATGGCGGCTTGGGCAATTATGATTTATTTAAATCTACTAGATTATATGACACTTGTTGGGATTGTTGGAGTGAACCCATCAATTTAGGAAAAGAATTTAATACCATTAATGGCGATTGGGGTTTGGATATTTCAACGGACGGAGAAAAGGCATTTTTAAGTAAGGGGATTGGATCTCCCACCAAAAATGTAGTAATAAAAAATGATAACGACATTTTTTGGTCAAAAGTCCCTGCCTATTTACGACCTGATTATGTAGCTACCATCAATGGAAAATTATTAGATAATAAAAATCAACCTGTAGTTGCCAATATAAGATGGGAGGACTTAGAAGCTAAAAAAACAATTGGTATCGCTAAATCCGATCCCGAGGATGGAAGTTATTTTATAGTACTACCCCTTGGAAAACTATATGGTTATTATATTGACGATGATAATTTATTCCCCATTGCAAGTAGTTTAGATTTGAGGAACTTTAAAAAACAATTAAATATAAAAAACGATATTAAAATAATAACCTACCAGGATATGCTGGATAATAAAGTGAGCGCTTCCATGAATAATATCTTTTTTAAAACAGGATCTTCTTCACTTGAATCTACCTCCCTTCCAGAACTTAAAAGAATAGCTGCCATTATTAAAGAAAAAGATATAAAAGTGAATATAATTGGTCATACAGACAATATTGGCACCGATGCAAATAACTTAACCCTTTCACTTGAACGAGCTAATACGATCAAGCAAATTTTAATGAAAGAAGGTTGCAATGAATCCGATGTAATAACAAAAGGTATGGGTAAGAGTATGCCAATTGCTAGCAATGATACAGAAGCGGGAAGAGCTAAAAACAGAAGAGTCGAAATTATATTCGAAAAGAAATAACAATTACGTACCTATTTAGCAGCCAATTTGAATGTAATTGCTTTTGTATTGGTAGCAGTAGATTTAGAAGTAACCACTACGGTTGCCGTACATAAAGCACCTGGCGTTAATCCAGCAATAGTAATGGTATTGTCGGCAGTGGTACTTGAAATTGAATTATTAAACACCGTTGTATTATCTGAATCCTTTAAAACAGTTACACCCACTGTTACCCCGGTAGAAGGCAAAGTAGAACTTACTTTAACAATGATAGGCTGTGAAGTTCCTACCACTCCCAAAATATTTCCAGCACCTGGATCTACATTTACTGTAAAAGCAAGGGCAACCTCAGTTGGAGTGGGTGGCGTTGGCGGTGTTGGAGGAGTTGGCGTAGGCGAATCCCCTCCTTTGCTACAAGACAAAAGGAAAAATGGGATGGCTATTAATAGGTTTCTTGCGTTTTTCATAGTTGATTATAAAGATAGTAATTTTTTGAAAAAATCAAAAAACATATTAAAAATCACCAAAAGACTAATTTATAGGCCTTTGCCCGTTAAATATCGCCATTTACCAGTCCCCAACAAAAACTACCTTCCCACTGCTGGAATCACTGGCAGGCTTTCATTCCCAAATTCATTAACACTTTGAACAGCAAAAAAGTAGTTGTCCTTGCTATACGGCAATCTAGCCTCTAATGCCTCGGTGTACATTTTCTTTTGCCAAACGGGGCTGGTGGTTTCTCTCATTAAAATATAATACCCTTTTGCATTTCCAGTTTTCGGTGCTTTCCAATATAAAAACGTAGTATTACTCAGTTTTTTTACATCAATTTTTACTTCCTCGGGTATCGGTGGCGCTTTTGCCAAATTAGAGAGATTAGCCAAATTGATTCCACTATTTTTTCTTAAATATTCAAAGTCGATATGCTCAGGCAAATCGCCATAAGCAATCCCGTTTTCATTTCTAACATCCTGGTGTTGACGTGTAAAATTTTCATTCATCTCAGTAAATCTTACAGCAGCGAATCCGTTTTCTACAAATGAAGTATGATCTCCACCTCTTAAGAAACGATCATTTCGATAGATCATGACAATTTGCATATTATCAATATATCTTTCCCCAATTTCTTTAATGTATCTAGCCAGCTGTCTTGATCGACCATCATTTTCTAATCCTAAACTTCTAATTTGCATAGCCACTTTACCCGTATCCGTCACAGATAGCCCTTCACTAAAGACGCGCACTTTTGTATTTTCAATGATATTGGTTTCATTGCTATTATTACTTCCCATGATATCATTATTCAATACTGCTTCTATCGCCCAATTTTCTTTCTTTGCTTTCTTGGCCATAAAATAAGCCCCTAACAACCCTTGCTCTTCACCGGCAACCGTTACAAAAATAATGGTTGCTGGAAATTTATGTTTACTCATCACTCTCGCACACTCCATTACCGCAACAGTTCCACTCCCATCATCGTTAGCACCAGGTGCATCACCAACACTATCCATCACACTCGTACGCATATTGTCCATATGTCCACTCATAATAAAAATTCTATGATCATTAGGATCCGTTCCTTTTAAAGTAGCCACAACATTACCTAAATTAATAGGTCTATTTACTCTTTTACCATCTGATATATAAGTAACTGTATCAATAAATGCAGTCAATCTGCCTTCCGACTGTTTTGCATATTCATTAAATCTGCTTAAAATCCATCGTCTTGCAGCGCCAATACCTCTGGTCGCATTGCCTTGTGTACTTAGCGTGTTTCTTGTTCCAAAAGAGACCAATTTATACATATTTGCCTTTAATGAATCGGCATTAATTTCTTTGATCATAGATTCAATTTCAGGATCCTTTTTAACAATCACCTGAGCACCTGACACATTGTAAAGCAATACAAACAAAAAAACCCATAAACAATTTTTCATATCAGTTAGATTTAATACCTAAATATACGGTTTTATGATATTGACTACCCCACAAAAAATTGGGTCCCATAGAAATGGGGCCCGCTGATTGATTGCTTGCTTAAAACCAAATTTCGAAAAGTTTAAATATTTTTAGTAGAAAGTTGAAATTTACGGAAGCAGTCCTAAATATTTACCATCCAAACTATTGAGTGCCTCATAATATCCCTGTTTATACCATTGCATTCTTGCCATTAAGGCAAGTAAACGATTTTGGATATAGATTTTATTTTTTTCGAGAGACTTTAAATTGTTTTTTTGAGATGGACTGGCATATTGATATAAAGCATTCCAAGTATCCACTTTTTGATATGACTTTATAAACTCAGTCGTATTTTTAAATGATTTCAAATTATTTTGCTCCTTTACATACCATTGTAAAACAAAATCATTCATTAAATTTTCATCTAATATTTTAGAATAGGCAGAATCTAAAATAATATCAGACCCAATAACCCATTGATCCGGGAATATCCCACCACCTCCATATACCGTTTTTCCATTCGGTGTTTTGTAAGCTTTTCCTTTTGCAACCGTGTCCACTTTTCCAGCAGCATGCTCCTCAATCCTATTAACATAATCATGCTCATAAGCCAACTTCCCTTTTTCAAAAGAGCGTTGAATATTTCTGCCCAATGGCGTATAATATTTAGAAATAGTTAATCTTAGTGCGCCTCCATTAGATAAATTAAATTGTTGTTGCACCAAGCCTTTGCCATAAGAAGGTCTACCAATAATTGTTGCTCTATCCCAATCCTGCAAAGCCCCCGCCAACACTTCACTTGCCGATGCAGAAGATTCGTCCATCCAAACCATTATGGATCCTTTTTCAAATAATCCTTCTCGTTTACTATAATAATCGGTTCTTGGTGAATGCGCTCCTTGGGTATACACCAATAATTTGTTTCCAGGAATCAACTCATCTGCAATGGCAACCGCCTCTGACATTAATCCACCACCATTTCCTCTTAAATCTAGCACCAAGGATTTGATACTATCCTTAATTAAAGGTTCCAAGGCTTGCATAAATGCCTCATAGGTTCGGTCTGCAAATTTATTAATTCTAATATAGCCCACTCCTGGCTTTATTTGATAAGCCGCGTCAATCGATGATGAAGAAACATTGTCTCTTTCAATAATAATTACCTTATTGGTCTTATTAGAAAGTACCAATAATTTAAGCTTTGAATTTGCGGGCCCTTTTAATTTGGAGCGAATTGCTTCCCCATCCCATTTTTTACCTGATAATTGCAGGGTGTCATTCGCTTTTAATAAAATATCCCCCACTTTTAAACCCGCTTTATCCGCAGGACCTCCCTTTAAAACATACGCAATAAAAATACTATCTCTTATCTGTTGAAATTCTACTCCAATCCCTTTAAAATTAGATGCGAGTTGCTCATTCACTGCTGCTAATTCCGATGGAGCAATGTATACGGAATGCGGGTCCAGCTGGGACAAATAATTGTTCACAAAATTAATGTCCGCACTATCATTGGTGATTTTGTCAACATATTTTGATTTTACTAAATCAATGATTTCTTGAACCGGAATGGAATTGTCAGCTTGAAGCCCTTTTAATGAAAGATTTCCTTTTAAAAAAACACCTAAAAATACCCCTATCAATAAGATGATTGCGTATTTAAGTGGACTCGCCCAATTTGTTTTATTATTTTCTTGCATGTTCATATTCTAAGCGCTAAAATTACACTAAAAAGGTTATTTTCACACACAAGTCTTTACCTATGCGCAAGAATTACATTATAGCCGATAGCGGCGCTACAAAATGTCAGTGGACCCTGGTGTTAGGGAACCAGAAAAAAAGAATG
>Ga0209768_10001847_pt1 | contig 13374 bp, 9 predicted proteins | sample LauGreSBDMM110SD_3_FD_187564 | JGI IMG/M metagenome (GOLD analysis project Ga0209768, IMG submission 187564) | Freshwater lake microbial communities from Lake Michigan, USA - Sp13.BD.MM110.SD (SPAdes) (version 2) | ecosystem: Environmental > Aquatic > Freshwater > Lake | place: Lake Michigan... | reverse complement strand
ACGTCGCTCATCAACACAACACTTCGTTTGCGACCTGATCCGCTTGAGGTTGCAGGCAGACTTAATCATCAAGCCGAGGCTGGGGCACCAACGAGGCTTTTTTCGGACGCGGTGAAGGCGATACGAAATTCTGGCGACGCGCAGATTGCGGTGATTGCAATGGTGATCTCGCAAATGGCGATGGTTGCAGTAATGACGATGACCCCAGTGCATCTGAGACTGCACGATCACGAGACGGTGAGTGCCTACATAATTTCGCTGCACATTGCCGGAATGTATGCGTTCAGTCCACTTGTTGGAAGATTCGCGGATAAACGTGGTCGGTTGACAACAATTCAGGTGGGTGCGTTGGTGCTGATGGGTGCAACGGTGCTTTCGTCGCTGGCCGGCGATTCACCAGTTCTGTTATTTCCTGCTTTGTGGATGCTCGGCGTTGGATGGAGTTTTGGTTTGATCGGTGGTTCAAGTCTGCTTGTTGATTCCATTGATCAGCAGATTCGCGTACGCGTGCAAGGGGCCGCAGATTTGATGATGAGCTTCTGCGGCGGTCTCGCTGGTTTTTCGAGTGGCTTTATTCGCAAGGCGGTGGGTTATCACGTTTTGTCTAATGTTGGAACTGTGCTTGCTGGAATCCTGTTAGTGATTGTGATGTGGAAAAAATCTGGCATTTCCCGTGAGGCGGTCGTGGCATGACCACGTGGAAGAATTGGGCGGGTAATCAGAGCGCAAACCCCTTAAAGGTTCACGAACCAGAGTGCGAGTCGGACATCGTTGCGGTCGTTGGTTATGCAACCGCCTTGCAACAACGAGTAAAGGTTGTTGGTTCGGGGCACAGTTTTACTGCGATCGCTGTGGCGCCAGATCACTTGGTCAAGATGACTCGCTACAACAAGGTTGTCTCAATTGATGCAGAAAAGATGGAAGTAACTGTTGAGTCGGGGATAGTGATTAGTGACCTCAATAAGTACCTCGACAAAGCAGGATTTGCCATGCCAAACCTTGGCGACGTCACATATCAAACTATTTCGGGAGCATTGTCAACCTCAACTCATGGAACTGGTGCTTTGCGAACCGGACTCGCAGCACAGATCACTGCATTTCGACTCGTTGTCGCAAGTGGTGAGGTGTTGAGTTGTAGCCCGACTGAAAACACAGAAGTGTTTCACTGTGGCAGAGTTGGTCTTGGCGCACTTGGGGTTTTAAGCACGATCACGCTGCGAATTGTTCCTGCGTTTCGCTTGCAGGCAGTAGAAGAGCCAATGCGAGTCGACGCTCTGCTCGCAGATATCGAACGTCATATTGCAGACAACGACTTCTTTGAGTTTTACTGGATTCCGCATACGGGTTGGGCCCTCACTAAACGGAATAATGTGACTCAACTGCCTGCCGATCCGCCTGCGCGTTTCAAGACTTGGTTCAACAAGATGTTTATGGAGAACATTGCGTTTGGCGCAATTTGCTACGTGGGCAGATTGCTCCCACGTCTCATTCCTCGTCTGTCAAAGGCTTTGCCAAGCACTGGCAGGACGGAATATGTCAATGCAAGCCATCAAATATTTGCGAGCAAGCGCATTGTACGTTTTTATGAAATGGAGTACTCAATTCGGCGAGATGCAGTAGTTGAGGCACTCAACCGTGTGCGCAAGATGGTGGATGAGAAGGGTTTCCTGCTCAACTTTCCAGTAGAGGTTCGCTTCACCGCTGGCGATGATATTCCACTCTCAACTGGCAGCGGTAGAAACAATGCGTACATTGCGGTACACGTGTTTAAGGGCATGAAGTATGAGCCGTATTTCCGAGAAGTTGAAGCGATCATGAGTGATTATGACGGTCGACCTCATTGGGGAAAGATTCATTTCAAGTCAGCAGATGCACTTGAGCGCCTGTATCCTGAATGGAAGCGTTATATCGAAGTTCGGAACCGTCTCGATCCCGAGGGTGTGTTCACAAACGACTATTTGCGTCGTGTGTTGGGTCGCTAGTTCGCCTCAACCGTAATTAAACCCCCTAGGTATTTGAGGAGAATTTCATGACTAAGAGCTGGACCGCGCTCGGCGTACCCGAGAGAATCGTTGCAGGACTATTAAAACGTGGCATTGCAGAGCCATTTCCTGTGCAGGCTGCAACAATCCCAGAATCATTGATGGGTCTAGATATTTGCGGCAAGGCACCAACTGGATCTGGTAAAACGCTTGCATTCGGCATCGCGCTGGCTGTCAAAGTTGTGAAGTCCAAGCCAGGTCGTCCACATGGTTTGGTGCTTGTGCCAACACGCGAACTTGCTGCTCAGGTAGCAAAAGAAGTGGCGATGTTGTGCGCAGGTGGTGGCATCACTGTTGCTGCTGTTTACGGCGGTGCTGGTTATGGACCACAAGTGAAGGCTGCCCGTGCTGCAAGCATCGTCGTCGCAACACCGGGTCGTTTGGAAGACTTGATGAAGCGTCGCGATCTTGACTTAGGTGCAGTCGCACTTGTTGTGATTGACGAAGCAGACCGCATGGCCGACATGGGCTTTATGCCAGCAGTAAAGCGCATCATGCGCACCATCCCTGGCGGACGTCAGACATTGTTGTTTTCGGCAACGCTTGATGGCGATGTCGACAACCTGATTCGTGAATTTCAACGCGATCCTAAAAAGCATCAAGTTGCCGCTGCTGAAAATGGTGGCGAGATCGAGCACTTATTCTGGAATGTCAACCGCGACGAGCGCACTCGTATGGTTTCTGAAATCGCCAATCATTACGAACGCGCCATCGTGTTCTGTCGCACCAAGCATGGTTCCGATCGTTTGGCTGGAAACCTGGAGTCATTGGGTGTTGAGACATGTGTTATTCACGGCAATCGCAGCCAGGCTCAACGCGAGCGCGCGCTCGAGCAGTTTCGACGTGGCAAAGCAACGGTGATGGTCGCTACCGATGTCGCTGCACGTGGTATTCACATCGATGCTGTGCCGGTTGTTGTTCACTTTGACTTGCCAGAAGATCCGAAAGACTACATTCACCGTTCTGGTCGTACAGGTCGCGCTGGTGAAAAAGGTGTGGTCATTTCGTTTGTTGACAAATCAATTCGTAGGTCAACAATGCAACTCACCAAAAACATGCCGTTTGATGTGGTGTTTGTGGATCCACAATTTGTCGATACCTCGATGCCAGCACAGTCTCCACGACCAGGATCAATTGGCACGGTCCATACGCTTGCACTTATTGGCGCAGGCCCTCAGCCCGAGTAGGTCACAAGCAAATATCTTGTGGACGCACAGGCACTCTGCTGAGTGCTTTGCCCGTCGCGGCGCGAATAGCCGCAACGATCGCCGGTGTTACTGAAATGCATGGTGGTTCGCCTATGCCTTTGGCGCCGAGTGGCGCCTGAGGTTCTGGCTCTTCGATCATGACTGCTACGACGCGTGGGGCATCAAGCGCAGTTGGCAAGAGATAATCGGTGAAGCTTGGGTTCTTGACTCGGCCATTGTCCATGATGATTTCTTCCATCACGGCAAGTCCAAGTCCCTGAGCAATGCCACCTTCGATCTGACCAATTGCCGAAAGGGGATTGAGTACTCGACCAACGTCTTGCGCGGTAGCGATTTGCACCACCTTGACGAGACCGAGTTCGATATCCACGTCGACAACAGCACGGTGAGCAACAAATGCAAATGCAACATGGCAGTTGCCCTGACCATTGGCATCTAAGTCTTCTGTTTTGCGGTGGTGATGCTCAAAGGTCTCGGACAGCGTGATGCCTTGCGTTGCTTCGGTAACACTGATGCGAAATGTGCCGATGGTGTCGATCACATCGGTATGTTCGATCATGAGTCGGATTGGGTCAATGTTGTGCAACTTGCCAACATGCTCAAAAAGGCGTTCGCGCACCAATCTGCATGCTCCATCGACAGCGCCACCGCTCATCCATGTTTGGCGTGATGCCGATGTTGAGCCAGCAGAACCAATTTGTGTATCGGATGTTTCGAGTACAACATCGTCGACACCCAGTACGCTGCGCGCGATTTGGGGAGCGAGAGTTACGAAACCTTGGCCTACTTCTGCTGTTGCAAACTTGAGTGATGCAATGCCGTTGGACAACGTGCACCGGGCGGTTGCATAGTCGTCGAACCCTTCGGAGTACATCAAGTTTTTCATTGATACGCCCCAGCCGATGCCGCGAACAATGTTCTGTCTGTCTGCTGTGCGACCACTGCCACCAGGAAACTCAAGCACATTGGCATTTGCTGCCAACGGTTCAGGCATTGGTATGGCGTCTGTTTCTCGAATGCAACGCTCGACGGGTGCAACGCTCTCCATGACTTGGCCGGTAATCAATTTGTCACCGGTATGCATTGCATTGATGAGTCGCACTTCGACTGGCGAGAGACCACATGCCTGAGCCAATTTGTCCATTTGGCTTTCGTGAGCAAAACACGCTTGCACAACACCAAAGCCGCGCATTGCACCACATGGTGGGTTGTTGGTACGCACCGCATATCCGTCGACTACAGCGTTATCGCATTGGTATGGTCCCTGAGTGTGGGTGATGCCATTAATCAAAACTGCAGGTGACGTGCTGGTGTACGCACCGCCGTCAAACACCATTCTTGATTCAACTTTGACGATCTTGCCTTCTTGTGTGGCGTGATGTTTCATCCAGATTTGTGCTGGGTGTCGATGCACGTGTCCGAAAAAACTTTCTTCGCGGCTGTACTGCATCTTGATTGGTCGACCAGTGCGCAACGCGAGTAAACAGCAATGCACTTGCAAACTGATGTCTTCTCGTGCCCCGAAGGCTCCACCGACACCACCAAGTACTAGACGAACGTTGTCTTCCGGCAGTTTGAGACATGCCGCAATTTGCCCGCGGTCTTCGTGCAACCACTGTGTAGCAATGTGCAGCTCGACGCCATTGCCGCCCGAATCGGGGAAAGCCATCGCGGCTTCGAGACCCAAAAACGCCTGATCTTGCATGCCGATCGTATAGTGGCCCTCAACCGTGATATCGCCCGAGATATGTGGATCTCCACAAATTATTTTTTGGTGGCGGATGAGATTGCCATCTGGGTGAATCTGTTCTGTAGTGACAAGCATTGCTAATTCTGGGTCAACAATCGGTGTGAGTACTTCGTAGTTGACGATGATCGCTGCGAGAGCACGTCGACATGTCTCTGGATGATCGGCTGCAACCGCTGCCACAGGTTCGCCCATGTAGCGAACGAACTCGGATGCAAAAACTGGTTGGTCTGCAGATATCAGACCGTACGTTGCTTTGCCCGGAACATCTTGTGCGGTGATGACTGCCGAGACGCCACTGATGAGAAGCGCTGCAGTCGTGTCAATAGAAATGATTCGGGCATATGGGTGAGGAGACCTCAAAGTGGCACCCCACAACATATTTTCCGCCCACATGTCAGAAGAAAACGAAAACGAACCCATCACTTTGGCTACACCGTCTGGGCGAAGGGCGCTCGTGCCAAGTATGTCGCGAGTCCTCGTGTCTTGTTTGACAGTGCTCATCTGGATGCCTTACGTACTTGAACAACTGCTTCAACAGCAGCAAAAATGCGACCATATCCTGTGCAACGGCAGATATTGCCGGAGATTGATTCTTTGACTTGCAATTCTGTCGGATCGGGATTTTTGTCGAGCAAATGGTGCACTGCAACGATGAGGCCAGGTGTGCAAAATCCACATTGCACGCCACCTTCTTCGATGAATGCTTGTTGTACGTCAGTTATTTGACTGGTAATCACTTCAGCAGTTGAAGCCATCGATGGATCCTTCTCGATCAGGCCTTCAACGGTAACGATGTCGGCACCCACTGCTGTTGCAGCCATCACGAGACAAGAACACACTGCGTCGCCGTCCATGAGCACTGTGCAACTTCCACATTCACCTTGCTCGCATGCTCCTTTTGCGCCGGGCAACTCAAGACGTTCGCGCAGCACATAGAGCAAACTCTCGCCGACCCATGCATCTTTCACAGAGCGGTCTTGGCCATTGATGCGAAGTGTGTACATCTCGTTACCAATTGAATTGCTCATGATGAGTATGCCCTCGTGATCAATCGTTGAGCAAGAACCCCTACGGCATGGCGACGGTACTCGGCAGTAGAGCGGTGATCATCAATAGGTTTTGATTCGAGAGCCACTCGTCGTCCAAATTCTTTCGCCATCGTCATGTCAATGCTCGTTGCAACTGCAAGATCGATCTGTTGCTCAAGCCAAGATTCGGCATCTCTACAACGAATGATCGTCGGGCCAACAGCGCCGAGCGCAATACGTACGGAATTGTTTGCCTTGTCAACGGCTAGACATGCTGAAGCAACAGAGATCACCATTGCGTTTCGTACTCCAACTTTTGCGTAACCCTGCCAACCATCCAGAACTGGCACTGTGACCCCTGTGATGATCTCGTTTGCATTGCGGGCATTGCGTTTTACACCGAGCATAAATTCGTGAATAGAAAGATCTCGCGATGTCACGGCACTTTGCAGATGCACAATCGCGTCAAGGGCAAAAAGTACGGGAAGTCCGTCGCCTGCGGGCGAGCAGGTGCCCAGATTGCCACCGAGTGTTCCTGCTGCACGGATCTGTGGCGAGCCGACAGTGCGTGCTGCCTCTGCAAGAGCCGGTAGCAGTTCTTTGAGTTGCCCCAACTCCATCTCTTGGTAGGGAACACCAGAACCAATAGTGATGGTGTTGTTGCTATTTACCTGCCATGTGCGCAATTCTTTAATGCGGCGCAATGCAATGACATCAACTGGTTTGACATGATTGAAGTTGATCTCGACCATGAGATCAGTGCCGCCTTGGATGAGTCGTGCTTCTGGGGTACGCGACAATTCATCAAATGCCTCAGTGAGCGACAGTGGAACAGCAACGGTCACTTCACGCCGTCCCAATCTGAAAATGTGTCGATCATTGCTTTGACGTCACCCAGTGGATACAAAATCGGGCAAGTTGCGCCGTTGTCGATGTAGTGCTTGACGCTTGCACGTGCTTCGGCAGGTGTGCCGCTTGCGGTGAGCATTTGCACGATCTCGTCGGGCACCAGCTTGGACGCAGCAGTTACTTGCTCGTGTGTGGCTGGCCATGTAAGTACTTCGCCAACTTTGTCGAGCAAACTCTGTGGCACTCCAGATGCTTTCATGATGTGTGGTTGTTGACCTAAGTATTGCGTCACCATCTCGCGCGCCATATTGAGCGCGGTCTTTCTATCTTCGTGCACACTGCACACAACCAACTGTGGCCTGTCAATGTCGGCAATCTTGCGACCAGCCTTGTCAGCACCCTTTGTCAGTGCTTCAATAGCCTGCTTGTTGTAATCGGGGGAGACGAGATAGTTGAGCACGACGCCATCAGCAATCTCGCCCGTGAGTTCCATCATTTGCATGCCAGTTGCTCCAATATAAATTGGTACATCTTTGGCACGGCGATCTTGGTAGACGTAGTCCAATTCGATGCCATCAAACTTGACGAACTCGCCATCGAAGGTCACTGTTTCGTTGTTGAGTAGTGCTCGCACATTAAGCACGATCTCGCGCATTGCACGCAATGGTTTGGCACGCGAGATGCCCACTTTCTGTGCCAGTGGGTCCCACCATGCGCCGATACCAAGAATGACGCGACCAGGAGCGAGATCATCCAATGTCGAAAATGTCGCAGCAAGTCGGGCAGGGTTGCGGCTCCAACAGTCGACAACACCCGAACCGACCTTGATGGTTTTGGTGACCGATGCAAACGCCGCCATAGGCACTGTTGCCTCACGAACGAGCCGACTCTCTGCTTGCCACACTGCTTCAAAGCCCTTGGATTCGGCGTATTGCGCATACTCCATGCCTTCGCGAATGCGATGGGCATCCTGCAGGTAGATGGCAACTCGTGCTTTACCGGTTTGCGGATTGAATGCCTGCGGATTAGTGGTTTGTGATGTTGTAGTCATCAGTTGAGCCTTTCAAAAAGTCTGACAGATTGTTCTTGTGCCTTGGCGCGGATTTCATGAAGATCGACACGAGTTGGCAATCCGTCCTGGACCACCGCTTGTTTGTCGATCACCACATCGGTAACACGAGTTCCTGGAGTGAATGCAACATGCCAAGGACTCTCAACATGATCGTAATTCCACGTCACCGTGTCCTTTGCTGCTTCTGGAAAAAGTTCGTAGCCATTGCTGAGCCATTGAGCAACTGTGTCAGGTGTTTCGGCGATATCAAATTCCCGAAGTCGTGCATAGGCAAGCCGTGCTTCTTCAAGCATGTCTGCTCCGATGCCATCTGTACCCAACAAAACGGTGTTCGATTGTGTGGTTGGCTTGGCGTATCCGACATGGTTGTTCATATTGGATCGTGGGTTGTGCACAAGTCGACCCTTGAGGGGCTCGCTGAGATGAACTCCATGCACCAGGAGCCAGTTGTCTTGGGCCAAGTGCGCGAGGCGTGAACCGGCATGCGAATCATCTACTCCCTCTGCAACATGGATGTGAACTCCAACATCTAATTTGTTTGCTAGTTGTGCCGCAGCGCTCAGTGTTTCGTCACCACATGTAAAAGCAGCGTGCACACCCACCATTCCATTACCGCCCTCTGCAATAAAGCGCTCGCACTCCGCAAGGCCACGCTTGGCAGCACTCGAGATGGGTGACAATGGCGAAATCTTGGAATGCAGATTGCCGAGATCGTCCCAGCGGTCTGTCACTCCATAACACGTGTTGACACGAACACCCACATCGCTGCATGCTCGAGCAATGATCGACAGCGAACCCTCGATCGAGTTTGGAGATTCGTGGTGGTCAACGATTGCAGTAGTGCCATTCATCAAAGCCTCAACAGCGCCAAGTGCAGTTGACCAATAAATCATGTTGGCATCTAATGCCGCATCGAGTTTCCACCACACTTGCTGCAGTATTTCGATGAAACTCGTTGGAGTTTGGTGAGGTGCTGGCATGCCTCGTGCCAAGGATGAATACAAATGATGATGTGCGCACACGAGTCCGGCGGTGGTGTTTGACACGAAGTCTTAATCCTCAGATTCGGTGTTTGATTCGGGGCTTGACTTGAGCATCGGAAGTGTTGTGTGCCACGTGCCGTCAAGGTCGTAGAACGCTGCAGCAACAGCGCCAGCGGTCGGCACGAGCCCAATTTCTCCAACGCCCTTAATTCCGTAGGGTGAATTTGGTTGGGGAGATTCAACCAAAATGACATCGATTGGAGGAACGTCTTTTGGACGCAATATTTTGAGTGTTCGCAACGTCATGTTGATTGGAAAGCCAGTGAGTGGATCACTGGGGAAGTCTTCTGAGAGCGCGTAGCCAAGACCCATGTGCACGCTGCCTTCAATTTGGCCTTCGCAGAGTTGCGGGTTGACTGCTTTGCCAACATCGTGTGCAGCAACTACACGCTCGATCTTGCTCGTTTCACGATCAATGACCACGAGTTGCGCTGCATAACCAAAGGTGGAGTGAATAATTGGATTGTCTACGCCTGGTTCGCCGAGCTTGTTGGTCCAGTCAACGCGATACTCGCCAACGTGATCAACGCCGACAGCCCGGTTTGCGGCTTTGGCTGCATCGCATGCATCTTTGACGGCACCTGCACCCATGAGTGTTCCGCGTGATCCAGTGGTTTGTCCAAATCCCAACTCGCGAGTGGTGTCAACGATGACATCGATGAGGTTGCCATCTATGCCAAGTTCGTGCACCGCAACTTGCAATGCAACAGTGTTAATACCTTGGCCCATCTCTGTCCAACCGTGACGAACTTCGACGCGTCCATCTTCTTTGAATCGGATGACCGCTCGGTTGATCTCTTTGAACCCATTGCCAAGACCACTGTTTTTAAGTCCAAGTCCAAGACCGATTGCTTTACCGGCAGCACGGGCTTCGTCGTATGCGGGCTTAATTGCCGTGAGGCATTCGGACGCACCGAGACAACCGTCGTCCATGATTTGTCCTGGCCCCCACACCCGACCGGGCATGATGACATTTCGTTGACGCATCGTCCAACCATCGATGCCAACTTTTGCTGCCAATCGATCCATCACACCTTCCATCGCAAATTGGGCTTGGTTTGCACCGAAGCCGCGAAAGGCACCGCACACCGGATTGTTTGTGCGCACCGCAATTGATTCAACGTCAATGTTTGGAACTTCGTAGGGACCACTTGCATGACCAGCCATGCGCTCGAGCACCTTCATGCCAACACTGGCGTAAGCGCCTGAGTCTCCGATTGCTCGCACGTGCAGCGCAGTCAGTCTGCCGGCTGCATCACACGAGGCTGTGTAGTGCATGGTGATGGGGTGGCGCTTGGCATGCATCAACAGACTCTCTTCTCGCGAGAGTGTGCACTTGACTGGTTGTTGCAACAGCCAGGCACTGAGGGCTGCATGAGCCTGATTGCTCATGTCTTCCTTGCCACCAAACGCGCCACCGTTGGAAACCAACTCAACGGTGACCTGGGAATTGTCGAGGTTGAGTACTTTTGCGATGTCGTTTCGGTCGTCCCAAATGCCTTGACCTCCCGAATACACGTGCATCGACTTGCCGTCATTTGAAGGTACTGCAACAGTGCTCTCTGGCTCCAAAAAGGCGTGTTCAATCCGTTGCGTCACAAAAGTTTCTTCGACGACATGCGCGCTGGTACTCATCGCGATTTGTGTATCACCACGTTTGTAGCGACTCGTGCTCAAGATGTTGTTGTCAGTTTTCCAGACAGCAATCTCGCTACTAGAAATTGCAGCAAGGGGATCGGTGAGTGGAGTGTGCACGGTGTACTGCACATCAACCAATTGGGTAGCGGCTCGAGCCTCGTCTCGTGTTTCAGCAACGACGATTGCCAGAACATCGCCTGCATATGAGGTGCGACCGCCAATTGGAATCATTACTGGCCAGTCTTTGTAAATAATGCCAACCATGAGTTCGCCTGGAATGTCGGCTGCAGTAAATACTGCGTGAACACCGGGCATTTGCATTGCGGCAGTTGCATTAATTGCAGTGATGTCGGCACGAGCGTGTTGAGTAAACACGAGTGCGGCGTGCAGCATGCCGGGAATACGAATGTCGTCGACATAGCCACGATCACCGAGTGCGAGAGCCTCGGCTTCGTACTTGACCGTATTTGTACCGACGCCTCCTGGATTAACCAATACGGGTACTTCGCCGCGCGCAACCATCTCAATGGCATCAAGGATCTTGACGTAGCCGGTGCAACGACACAAGTGCGCACCAAGATGCTTAGCCATATCGCTGCGTTGCAACGCAGCACCCTTTTTGTCGACTTGAGCCTTGGCTCGCACAACAATGCCTGGAATACAAAAACCACATTGCAAACCGCCACATGCTGCGAATGCTTGCGAGTAGCGACTGCGTTCTTCTTCGTCGACACCCTCAAGGGTTGTGACGGTGCCACCAGCAACTTTGGAGAGAGGCGTTTGACAACTGACTACGGCCTTGCCATTGACCAACACTGTGCAACAACCACACTGACCAGTTGGAGAACATCCGTCTTTTGGCGATGTGATGTCGAGTTCCTCACGCAGTGCCGCCAGCAAATGGGGGTGGTTGGCCCGCACAGTTACGGGAGTTTCGTTGACGGTGAAAGCAATCCGAAGGTCGTTCTGGGAGCCCAAATCCATAGCAGTCACGGGTTTTACGCTACAGCAATTGCTTTACAAAATGTTAAGCAATGGCCTACGATCTGGATCAATCGAGAACCACTCCTCGTTGACCGGTAATTCGGCCATACACCTCAGGTCGACGATATTTGTCAAAATCAAACAAGGTTTCTTTGTATTGCTTGCACCAATCCAGATCGCAGACTGCCGAAATCAACTCGTCGCCGGAAGTAACTGTCTTGGCAAGAATCTCTCCTGAAGGGGCAATGATGCTCGAATCGCAGAGTCCTAATACCCCTTCTTCGATGCCACCTTTAGCAACACCAACTACAAATGTTCCATTTTGGTAAGCGCCGCTTTGCATCACGAGAGCGTTGTGAAAACCTTGTAACGCGTCTTGTGTCGGATCTGGCACGTAGTGCATTGGGGTGTTGTAGCCACAGAGAATCATTTCGACTCCCTGTAATCCCATCACTCGATACGACTCTGGCCAACGGCGGTCATTGCAGATCATCATTCCCATACGTCCACCAAATGCTTTCCAAACGCCAAAACCTTCGACGCTTGGAGTGAAGTAGTAGCGCTCGGCGTGTTGAAATGGTCGATCGGGCTCGTTCGTCTCGTGTCCGGGAATATGCACTTTGCGATATTTGGCAACAACCGAACCATCGCGCTCGACAAGGATTTGGGTGTTGAATCGTTCACCCTGGGGTGTGAGTTCGGCATAGCCAAGACAAAAACCAATTTCAAGACGTTTCGCTTCTGCAAAGAGTGGCAACGTCACTGCCGAAGGCATCTCGGTTTCATACCAATGGTCTGCTGTAGAAATATCGTCGACGAACCAACGCGGAAAGAATGTGGTGAGTGCAAGTTCAGGAAACACAACGAGTTCGCACTTGGCTGCCTTGGCCTGTCGCAAGAGTTCGATCAAACGAATGACAACTGAAGCCCTATCGTCGGATTGTTGGATAGGTCCAAGTTGCGCAGCACCAACATGAAGAAGTCTCGTCATGCTTTCAATACTTTCATATTCATGCCATTTATGCGATCTATCCGAGTTCGGTTGCGCAAAGAGTGAGCATTGTGTGCAAAAGAATGTTTGCACCTGCCACTAAATCATCGGTGTCCGTGTGTTCGGTGGGATTATGACTGATTCCATTGACGCTCGGCACAAAGATCATTCCTGATGGGCAAACTCTTGCAAGCATCTGGGCATCGTGTCCAGCGCCAGACGGCATGCGTTCTACAGTGTTGCTCTGTTGCTTGGCGATTGACTCAACGATGTCAATTACACGGGGGTCAAACACAACAGGTTCAAAACGAGCAAGTTTTTTTGTGGTGATCGTGACGCCTTCGGCAAGAGCGATTTGTTTCAAAAAATCAGATATCTCTTGTTCGGCTTGCTGCAACAAAGTTTCATCGGTATTGCGGACATCGAGAGTGAGGGTGACCCGTGCGGCTACGACGTTGATGAGGTTTGGAAACACATCCATTTTGCCAACGGTGCACACTTGGTGTTCACCAAAACGAGCACTCAACTGCCGCAAAAAGACAGCAATTTCTGCAGCAACATATGTTGGGTCATGGCGCAGAGACATTGGCGTCGTGCCTGCATGATTGGACTGCCCAACAACAGTGACTTCTTGCCACGAGATGCCCTGAACGCCTGTTACTGCACCGATGCGAACATTGTTTGCCTCGAGCAAGGGTCCTTGCTCAATGTGCAACTCGACAAAGCTGTGGGGAACGGGGCCTGGACACGGGGCTGAACCTGCGTATCC
>Ga0209768_10001844_pt1 | contig 13382 bp, 11 predicted proteins | sample LauGreSBDMM110SD_3_FD_187564 | JGI IMG/M metagenome (GOLD analysis project Ga0209768, IMG submission 187564) | Freshwater lake microbial communities from Lake Michigan, USA - Sp13.BD.MM110.SD (SPAdes) (version 2) | ecosystem: Environmental > Aquatic > Freshwater > Lake | place: Lake Michigan... | reverse complement strand
AAGATTAATTCTTAAAAATTCATATGCTCCACCAGAAGCACCTATTGAAGTGATATTCGATCACTTTAACCATGGTACTGGTGATTACTTTACTAAATCCTCTTATCCTGCAGCTGTTCAATATGGAGCAATTCCTAATTTTCAAGGCATTTCTTTAAGAGATGTTATTGATTTTAGACCAAAAATTGATGATGAGGGTACTGGCTTTACTGGCACTAACCCATCTATAACATTACTACCAAAACGTGGTATTGATATTACAACTGATTTTGAATATTATCTAGCAAGAAAAACCAAAATTGCAGTAGACTTTGGTGGTAAATTCTTTGCTATTAATGGTGTATCATCATTAAATCCAGGTGAACCTCTTGATCCTACACTTGGATTAGTTCTTTATAATTTAACATTAGAACCATACACATTTGCTACAACAAACACTAATGTACAAATAAATCGAATGGACAATAAACGATACACTATGCGTGATATCGGCAAGTTGGAAAAACGAATTGATAACTTAGAATTTTATACTTCACTATCATTGCTTGAGCAACAAACTGAATCTTTAGATATTATCGATGCAGATGGTTTGAATAGATTTAAAAACGGATTTATTGTAGACAATTTCTCAGGACATAATACTGGAGATACCACATCTCCAGACTATTTAAATTCTATTGATATGGAAAGAGCAGAACTTCGCCCATTCTGTGTAACACAAAATATAAATTTAATTGAATCTGTCTCTACTAATAGTGCACGGGCTTCAGCAAACTACAAATTATACGGTGATGTTATTACATTACCAGTTGTTGCTGATCTTCCTCTTATCACTCAACCGTATGCTTCTCGTTTAGAAAACATTAATCCATTTGCAGTATTTACATTCCTTGGTGATGTGAGAATTAATCCTTCTTCGGATGATTGGTTTGAAACAGATCGTCGTCCAGATTTAGTTATTGATATTGAAGGTAATTTTAATACAATTAAAAATTTAGCTGAAAAGGCAGGTATTCTTGGTTCTGTTTGGAATGGTTGGCAAACTCAATGGACTGGCGCACCAATTAACACTGGTAAAGTAGTATATACTGCTGGTGATAATTGGGCATCTGGTTTTGGTGATGCTCGAATTTCTATTTCTGAAATGAATGCTCGCTTTGGTGGTGGTGGTGGCGATAATGCTCGTCAAGTAACTGTAGAATCATTTGCCACTCAAGTTGGTGTAAAACGAACAGGTATTAAAACTACTCTCATTGAGAAAATTGATAGACAAGTAGTTGGAGATCGTGTTCTTTCTACTGCTGTAATTCCTTATATTCGTTCAAGAAATATTCTTGTTCAGATTCAAAAATTAAAACCAAATACTAGATTCTATCCATTCTTTGATGGTATTGATATTTCTGCTCATGTAACTCCAGCATCTAAACTAATATACACGCCAGCTGGTGCAAATATAGCAGCAAAACTAGTAACACATAACAATTTTGATGCAGAAACAAATGTTGGATCTACTGCTACTGTCTCTGCTAGAAGAATTGAGGGTGATACTCAAGTATGTTTAAATCGTGGTGATATTATTACTGGGGGCACATCTAATGCCACTGCAATTGTTGTTGGAAAAGAATACAACCTCGATAACGGAACATTTGCATTATATGTGGTAAACATTAAAGGAACATTCTCTACCAGTGAAACAATCACTTCATCAAATCCTCTAGGTTATGTTACTGCTGCTACTGGAACTGTTGGAACAGTTACTGTTAAAGCACTTGGTGGAACTTTAATTTCAAACTTTAATGGTGATGTTCAATTATTGTTTAATATTCCAAACACAGAAGCATTAAGATTCCGTTGTGGTAGTCGTGAACTCAAATTAGTTGATGTTACTACTGCAACTGGTGCATTTACTTCTCGTGCCAGAGGAAATTATCATGCAGAAGGTATTCTCGAAACTAAACAAAGAACAGTGCATGCTGTTCGAAATGCAGAGTTAGCAACTGAACCACTTGAAGAAAATGATGTTATTACTCAAACATCAGAACGAGTTGTTGCTGATACTGGTTGGTGGGATCCTCTTGCACAAACATTCTTGATTGAACAAAGGGGTGGATGTTTCTTATCTAAAGTTGATATATTCTTTGCTACTAAAGATGTAGCAGTTCCAGTTACACTAGAAATTCGTGAAGTAGTTAATGGATATCCTGGAAAAAGAGTTCTTGCGTTTTCTCGTATAACTTTAAAACCAGAACAAGTTGACGCACCTGTTGCTGGTGCTGTCATTGATCCAACTCTGTATAATACAGTTTTATTAGATGATGTAACTGTTGCTAAGTACGATAAACCTACTACATTTACATTCCCAAGCCCAGTTTATGTCCAAGAGAATGCTGAGTACGCTATTGTTTTGGGATCAGATTCAAATAATTATAAAGTTTGGATTTCTCAGGTTGGTGATTTAATGCCAGGAACTTCTCGTACTATTTCTGAGCAACCATATCTCGGTTCATTATTTAAATCACAAAATGCTTCTACTTGGACTGTAGATCAAACTCAAGATTTAAAGTTTACAATTTATCGTTGTCAGTTTCAAACTAATGCGGTATCTAATGTTATATTTCAAAATGATGTTCTTAGCAAAGTTAGATTAGCACCAGCACCATTTGAAACTAGAGCTGGTGTTACAAAAGTTCGTGTATATCACATAAATCACGGAATTCCATCTGGTTCTTTTGTTACTATTAGTGATGTTTCTGCTGATGTTAACGGTATTCCTTTTGCGCAATTTAATACTAGTCATACAATTAGTGATGTTGATTTAGATAGTTATTGTATTGGACCCCTTGCTACTGCAGCAACTTCAACTGGATACAGTGGTGGTTCTCTTGTGAAAGCAACTAGACATATTCAATATGACGCAATTCAACCAATAATTCAACTACAATCATTCTCTGATACTCCAGTTAAATTTAGATTCGAAGGAAGAAAAGGAAAATCTGTTGATTCTACTACACAAGCAGCTTATACAAAAGATGCAGATTTTTTTGATGTATTGGCAAACGAAACTAATTATTTTGGATCTCCAAAAATGATTGCTTCTGAACAAAATGAGGCAGAAGCAGCACCTAATGGAAATGGTAATGCCAAATCAGCTAAGTTGAATATTGTTATGAGCACTACAAATAATGCATTGTCTCCTATCATAGATACACATAGACTAAGTTTGATTGCTATTTCAAATAAAGTTAATAATCCAACAGAAGCCAATTTGAATGTGACTTCTTTAGATCACAATGTATTAATAAGTAACAGTCCTACAATAAGCATTAGTGGTAGTACTATTGTAACTGCAGCTAGTACAGCTGCTTCACCAGCAACTTTATCTAATGTTGTAATTTCTAACACTGCTGGTCAATTTACTTGTACAGGAACTACATTGGTAGTTGGTAGTAGAATTACCATTACTGGTACATTAGGTGGTACTGGCACTATTACTGGTTACACAACTGGTACACAATATCAAGTTTCTGCTATTACTGGTTCTGGTTCTTCTGTGACTGGCTTTACTTTAACTACTACTGCTGGTGCTGCGATTGTTACTACTGCTGGTACTCCAACTGGTCTAACATATACTGCATACATTGCTCCTGCACAAGATGCATTTAAGACTGCAACTGTTGGTAAGTTTTTAACTATCGCTGGCGCAAGTTCTGGTACAAGCACTAAGTTAATTACAGCGGTGGCTGAAAACGGAACTTCTATTACGTTTGATTCTGCTCCAACAGCAATTTCTGGTAATGTAACACTAACTCAAAGAGAAAGATTTGTTTCTGAACTTGCTCCATCAGAAAGTTCTACATTTAGCAAGTATGTCACTAAGAAAGTTAATCTTGCAAATAACTCTAATTTCTTAAGAATTAATTTTGCTGCTAATCTCCCTGCAGAAGCAACAATTGAAGTTTGGTATAAAACCAATGAATCTGGTTCTACTATACCATTTGCAAATAAATCTTACAGCCAAGCAACAATAACATCTGCTATTCCGTTTTCTTCAAATGAAACGGAAGAATTTTATGATGCTTCTTATTCTTTAAATAATTTAAATTCTTTTGATGCAGTTCAAATTAAGATTGTTATGAAATCATCTAACAGTTCTCAAGTGCCTAGAATTAAAGATCTTCGTGTGATTGCCTGCGCATGATGACAGGTTTTGTTAAAATACAAAACAAGGATGGTCTTTTAAGAGATCTATCAAGTGGTGCAGTAATAAATACAAATAGAACCGATTATGAAAATTACATACAAAGAAAAACTGCTAGTAAAGAATTACATCATCAAATTAAACAAAACTCTGATAAAATAGAAAAAATTGAATCAGATTTAGATGAGATAAAACAAATGCTCATAATGCTTATTAAGGATAAACAATAATGGCAGCAATCACACTTCGCCAAACCAAAGGTAGTCCGCTAACGATTACAGAAGCAGATGATAACATTTCTAATATAAATACTGAAGTTGCAACTAAACTAGCAACTTCAACCTATACCCCAAACGATATTTTAACTAAAATTAAAACAGTTGATGGAACAGGTTCTGGCTTAGACGCTGATTTACTAGATGGTTTAAATGCATCGACAACTCATGTAACAAGCCCATCTCCCATAGCGACAGTAGTTGCTCGTGATTCTTCTGGTAACTTTTCTGCAAATGTCATTACTGCTACGGCTGGTTTTGTTGGTGATTTAACTGGTAATGTTACTGGTGCTTTTACGGGAGCAGTTACTGGCAACGCTACTAATGTTTCGGGTGTTATTGCAATTGGTAATGGTGGCACTGGTGCCACTACTGATGCTACAGCAAGAACTAATCTTGGACTAGGAACTATGGCTACTCAAGCTGCGAGTAATGTTTCTATCACTGGTGGATCTGTAGCTTTAACGACTGCGCTGGCTATCGCTTCTGGTGGCACTGGAGCTACTGTTGTAGGTACAGCAAGAGCAAACTTGGGTTTAGCTATTGGTTCTGACATCCAAGCATTCTCCAACGAATTAACTGCTATCGCTGGTGCCACAACATCAACTGGTTTTTATGTTCGTCTTGGTTCTGCTTCTGTTGTACAAAGAACTATAACTGCTGGTACTAATATTTCTATCACTGACGGGAATGGTGTAGCTGGTAATCCTGTTATTACTGGATCATCAAATCCATCTGTAGATTACATTGTTAAGACTGGGGCTAATGGTTCTGGTGATATTGGTCAATCTGCCAATAGATTCTCTATTATTTACGGTACGAGTACTTCTGCTCGTTACGCTGACTTGGCAGAAAAATATACAACTGATCAAGAATATGAAGCAGGAACAGTTATTGTTGTTGCTTCTGCTGGTGATGCTGAAGGTACTGCTTCTTATACTACAGGTCAAAGAGTTCTTGGTGTTATTTCTACAAACCCAGCATTTATCATGAACGATGACTTAGACGGACAAGCAATTGCACTTCGTGGTCGTGTTCCAGTTAAAGTTATTGGACCAATCCGTAAGGGGCAAGCATTAATCTGTAATCAAGATGGTAAAGGTATTTACGGTGATACAAACAATAGTTTTGCAATCGCTTTAGAAACTAACGAAGAGCATTCTGTTAAACTTGTTGAGTGCGTTATCCTATGACAAATGCTGAAAACGAAGATCTGTTTTATGACTTTGTTAAAAAGCATCAACATCTTCAGCATTTAACATTTGGTGAAGCAATTGAAGGTCAGCAATGGATTGGTGTTATTGTTGATGGTTTTGATAACGATGATGGTGTTTATATTTTATCAAAATGGGATGAGATTTACCAAGACTTTCTAAATTCATCAAATGAGTCTGTCGAATATATTTCTAGTGAAATGTCTAGTATTGATACCAGCAGAAAATTAACAGACTTTATAACAACACAAATACTTGAACGACTAAAAGCGGATAATATTCAATCTCAAAAAGTGTATGTTTGTATTTCTAATAATTGGGATAAAACTTGGTTTGACTCTATAGAGGAAGTTTAAGATGGCAACCACAGAAAGAACAGCAAAGGCACTAGTTTATACAAATAGCGGATCTCAGGCAGGAGAAATTTCTTCTCTTAGAACAGCTATCGCTTCTGGCAGTACAATTTTTGCAAACGATTTAAATAGAATATCCACATTAATTAATAATCTCAATGGACATTATCATACATATGATGATGCATATCAACTAGCAACATATGGTAATAGTGGTGATAGAGGTAACTATTATGAAGATAAAAATACAGCTGGACCAGATTCTATCACTGCTGCACCAACAAACACGGCAGCAGATACATCAATCACAGCATCTAGACACAATGAATTAAAAGATGCTGTAAATAATATTAGATCTCACTTCCATGAAATAAATGATAGAACGGGATAGCATTGAATGATATATTATGTTCTCACAAAAATTTTATTTAAATAATAACTTCGAAATTTCTAAAATAAACTGGGATAGTTATCAAGAAGGTAAACTGTCCCAGATTCATTCTAAAGTGATTAAGATGACTGTTGCCACAGAGTTTGCAGCTCTGCCAGCGACAGTTTCCATCTTAAAACAAATTCCAGAATATCAACAAGATTTAAGATCAAGCATCATTAAATGGGCGCATGATGAAAATAAACACGCATATATATTAAATGAATATGCAAATAGATTTACATCTGATGTATTATTAGATGCAGAGTTTGATGATATTGGTATTGATTTTAGTGAAGAAGATTTTTCTGTTCCCGCATCATTGGCTTTACATATGTGCACTGAATTATCAACAATTAGATGGTACACAAAAATGGTAGACTGGTTTGAAGAACCGCTAATCAAATCTATGTATAAGTCTTTGTTGGTAGATGAATCTAATCACGCTAGCATGTTTAAACATTTTTTAAAACAATTAACTACTAAAGAAAATTTAAAAGAAGTTCTTACCGTGTTTCATTTGTTTATGATTAAGAGACACTTTATATCAATTAAAATGATTTCTAATAGTAACATTGAAAAACAAACCATACAATCTAGATTACCAGATCCAGAATTATTTGATGTCTTCTTAAACGATATACTAAAGTATAATGACGATGATATCAAACTTTTACATGATAAATTATTAAGTATTGCATCGGAGATATCTGGTGTTGAATTACTAACTATTAATGATTTGAAACGATTTAGGAAAACATTATGAAACGAGTATTTTTACTACAAACAGATATAGGAACACCAGATCCATGGGATGATTCCATAAACATGGCTAATATTAATATTAATCCAGGGTTGGGATTTAGTAATAATGTTACTGCTTATGAGAACTATATTTCGTTTTTTCAAAAAGTAGATAATAGATTTGCAATAACTGGAGCGATATATCCAGAACATCATTTAATCTTAAAACGACCATTTAGTGTTCACGACCGAGATACTGAAGTACCTTTAAATTTTGACACTATCGCTGAGATAATGGATAAGACTAGAGATAATATTGCAATGCTTGGTGCATTATTATCTGGAGATACACCAAAACAAAAAGATATTATTTCAAGTACATCTTGGTATCAAAGAATAGAAGGTAAAATTGTAGATTTAATCTCTGGCGGAACTGTTGAAAATCCTAAAATGATTCCATGGTTGTTTTGTTATAAAGCCAACGATTTACCTCTTTACTATATTATTTTGAATCCCCATTCCGTTCAATGCGTAGAAAATATTCAATCTGAATATAATGGTAATTGTGTTTATACAATTTCAAATCATCTAAAGAATTTAAACGAAACTGTATTTAAACCTAGAGTTAGCAAAAATGCAAGAGTCATCGGTGAAAATAACATCATGGTTCGAGGAGAAGAATTTACAATAGAACCATTTAAAACTTGGTTTGTAACTAAACATCTTTCAGAGTTTTTTAAAGATGCTAAAATTAAAATAGATACAAATTTTGAGTATCGAATGGAAGGTAATAAGGTCATTGTCAATACCCTAAATATACAACGAGGGTATATTGGTATTCGTTGGAATACAGGAACAGTCATGGACATGGCGCTTACTGCTTCTAAGAATAGATTCTTCTGTGAATATATTGTCGATGTTATCAAATAGGAGGAACCATGGGCGTAGAAAATACTAGTACAGTAAATGTAAATTCCGATGTCGCAGCTAAAGCAGCTGGGGAAAACATTACTGCAGATACATATCGTCAAATGCTTGATGTGTTAGAAGCATTGGCGTCTCACAATCATATTTTTTATGATGATTACAATACTGTCTGCGAATGTCAGTGCCAGTGTGCATGTGGTCGTGGAACCATATGAATGAACAACCAATTGTATGGATGAAAACAGAAGCACAGAAGAAAAGATTCCAAGACCATAAAGCGTCTGTTTCTACTTCTGAAGATGGCACACTGCAATTTGAAAGCTACAATATTATAACCCCAAAGGGACTTGAGAAAACTAACAAGTTAATTTCAATCGTTCCAAAGCCAGAAGAAACAATCGTTCCTCTATCCTCTGTTTCTTATCTCTTTCAAGAGTTAAAACAGATGAACCTTATTCTAACAAATGCGTGCAATCTTTCCTGCAGCTACTGTTACGAACAACACAACAAAGACTTCGGTAGATTCACAAACGAAAGTCTTCTGTCAGCATATAGATTCCTTGTAGAAGCCAATAATCGCCAAAAGAAAGTGTTTAACTTCTTTGGTGGAGAACCACTAATCCATAAAGATATCATTCTTGATTTCGTTCGCAGAAATGAAAAAGAATTGCAGCAAAATGCTCGTGGTGATGTTAATACAGTTGTTGGTATTGTTACAAATGGGTTGTTATTGACCAAGCCATTAATTGATGAATTTCTTTCCTATGATTTTACCTTTATGCTCATTTCATTAGATACAGATCGCAGTGAAGTTGATCATAGAGAAATTGGTCAAGATAATATCGACCAATTAATGGAACATATTAAATATATACCTGATGGTCCAAAACAAGAACGACGAGTAACTATTCGGTGTACTCTTGCCAGAGAGAATGCACCATTCTTTACTGAGTTTGCCAATAATCTTTATGAACGAGGAATTCGTCGTATGGTGGTTCATCCTCTTGTTCTAGATTCTAGCAAGGGATTTATTCGTTGGAAAGATGAAGAATGGTCTAAACTTCATGAAGATATTCTTACAGTGTTAGACAAATACGCTGATATGCAAATTCACTTTAGTGAAGGTGTCGGACAGAAGGGTGAAGAAAACTGCATGATTGGTTCTGATATGATTGCCATTGATGCATCAGGCGACTTTTCTGGCTGCTATTTCTTCACGAACCAAAAAGCAAATTCTACTTCTGATACTATTCTTGGTAATCTATTCCACCGAAACATTTATATCGATAGGTATAAAACCTTCCAAAAAGAATATGCAAGAATGTTTGAATTGGAAGAGCAGTGCCAAAAATGTGATTATAAAAATGCATGCTATCAATGCCCAGCTGGTAATTTAGATACAGGAACTAGAATGTTCCGACCAGATGATATGTGTCAGAAGATTGTTAAACTGTATATTGATCTTCAAGAAGATATTTCGAAGAAACAGTTTAAGAAAAAGTATGAGGTTATTTGTGGTGCTCTTGAAGTAGAGGGAGAGAATATAACTTTTGCCAAAGCCATTAGTTATCTGATGTTTTTCTTTCACTTCAACTATCATCCAAAACTAGATATAGTGCATGACGGTATCTACGAGATAGATGACTACAGAAAGATGTTGTTCTTATGGAAGAATATCATCAACGGTGACAACACTGTCAATTATACTACCACTGACTTTGTAAGTCAAATAAAAGATGCGTTAACCGATGATACTTTAGAGATAGATGAATTCTATTATTTTATTCTAAAGAGAGGTAATCTTGCTCCATCTGATAACAAAGTTGCAGCAGTTAGCCCATATCAAAGAGCATTCTTCTTATCTCTATTACATATGATTATATTACAATCTATGCATAAAACATATGAAGGTACTTTTAGTGAAAGATTGATTAATGATACCAGTGAACTTCATAAACGAAAAGCCACTATCTAAGATTAAACTAATTGTAATATATCTCGGTAACACTTGCAACTTTGATTGTGTTTATTGTGATAGGGGTTACATTGATTCTCTTGGTGGTCAAAACCTAAACAAACCAACATTACTAGAAATGAAAGATTTTCTAGAGTGGGCAGAGCAACAACCCAACGAAATTAAAAGAATCTCATTCCATGGTGGTGAGCCACTCTTATTCATTAAACGAATAGATGAGGTTATGGAGTGGTTGTATCCTATTGCCAAAAGAAATAATTGGAAAGTTACTTTAACTACCAATGGCTCTTTAGTAAAGGAATGTGAGGAGTTCTTTGAAAAGTATAAAGATGTTTTGTATGCAACTATCAGTTATGATTTTATGTATCAAAAACAAAATCGTGAAGAGTTCGATGTTTACGAGATGGCAGATGTATTGAACAGAACTTGTGAGCAGTGGCAATGGCAGTTTGTTATTCCCATCGATGATTCCAAGTCTTTCTCTTTCGATAATATTAAAGAGATTGTAAATACTTGTTACAAAACTAAGTGTAGAGTTATTAACATAATTCCTCTCAGACATAAACGAGGTAAAGATAAGTTTGATGTTATAATTGATAGAGTAAACCTTTCTCAATTTTTAGAAGCGTTCCTACAATTCCTTCAAATCCTTTATATAAAGAAACTAACTGTCTTTATTGATGGTTGTTATACTGATGTTGATAAAGCATACTTTGCTGAACACAATAAACTAATCTTATCACCAGATGGATTCATTTATCCTGAGTTTGATTTTCTTGAGTATAAAACTGAGAATGCTCGGATAGGTAATTGGAAACTAAAACAAATATGGCGCAATCAAGGTGATGAAGGAAGAATACACGATTCTTGTATGTCTTGTGAAAAACGACCAAGCTGTGGATTGAAGTATCTTTATAAATTATTTGATGTACAGCCAAAGGGTAGTTGTAAAGAGTTTTATACCTACATGGACTATGCTATTATGCATAACGCTAAGTTAAATCAAAAGAAAACTGTGCTTGAGTGGGTAGGTATAAAAAGTGATTTCGAGATTAACACATGATAGATACCAATTATTGTTATAAAAGACTAGGTGTTTCTACACATATTCTACCATTTTTTAAATCGAATTATACACAGGTTGAGTATAGTGATTATTATGGATTTTCTGTATATGAACTTCCACTGGAACTAATACTACAAGAATCTGTATTACAAGATATAAATACCAAGCACAAAATTAAAAGTGGTGGTGTTATAAAGTTACAACCAAATAGATGTTATAAGTGGCATCAAGATGCAGTTCGAGGTGTTTGTGTTAATATGCTATTGCAACATCAAGACAGTTTTGTTCTATTTGGTAATAGTGTTTCTGACTCTGAAGATCAGTTTGATATAGCTCGTCTAGATTATAACATTGGCGAATTATATTTGTTTAATAATCAATGTATGCATACAGTTATTAACTTTAGCAATACTCGATATATGTTTACGTTAGAGTTTGAAGAAGATAAAAGTAGTTTAACCTATAAGAATTTTTATGAATAGAGACGACTTCGATAACTACGACAACTTGTCCGAATATTGGATGAGAGAAGACGCATTACGTTCTCTGGATTATGATTTATACTTTAGTCTTGGAACAAGATATTACTGCGACGCTGGTTGCAAAGTTTGCTACATTAAAGATAATCTAAAAGAAACAAAACATTTGGATAACTTTCCAAACGATTTAGAAACTCTACATAAAACATGGTTCGGCTTTTTTGAATACTTCGGTGTTGTTCGTACCAACGATGATTTATATTATTTAAAATACAATCACCCAAAGCAATACGAATGGTATAAAAACCATGGTAGACACTTTGAGTTGGGTATTACTGATAATGCTATTTTTAGAACTCTTCAATTAGACGATATTGAATTAAAAAGTATAGGCGATATATCTGTTAGTACAGACTTTGTCTCTCAACTAGGTGTTGAAAAAGTATTGTCTGGAATAAAACAACTATACGATCGTTACGGTGTTAAAAAGATTAAGTATATCGACTGTGGACATCCAGAGTTATTTAAAGAGATTATTGAATGGGCAAATAAACTAGAGTTACATAATTGCGTTCAACATGACTTTAGAACTAAGCATCGTGAAATCTTAAATCACGCTTGGGCGACATGTCAGAATACTTGGGTAACAAATGATGGCGATGGATTGATGCAAGTTTATAGAGAGTCTATTCATTTATACTATGATAGGTTTTATTACTCTTCCGATGATGCAAGCGACCTGAATAAACAAGAATTCTATTCATTTAAGGATACGATAAATATAAAGGACTTTTTGTTTAATCTTATAGAAGGTAAACAAAAACGATACTGGGATCTTAGAAATAGACCTATTGAAAAGAAGTTTAGGGACTATTACAAAAAGACTCAAGACTTTGTAATAAACGAAAATTTTAATTTTATTCCAAGAGTTATGTTTCCAACCACTGCTAAGTTTTTCTATGAGATGGAAAATTTTGGATGGCAACAAACGAAGTATGGTTTATATTTACCAGATGGTAATAAAATAGTTCCAATCATTGAACCGAGAGTATATCATGAATTACGCTAAATTTAAGTTAAAAGATTCTGGGAATGTTTTCTATTATAGAAATACTGATAACAGTTTGCATTCCTCATCTGGCAAAATTTTATCCTTGCCACCAAAAGAAGGTATGGAGTTTTTTGAAGAAGCCAACTCCAAAAACATATTTGGTGTCACTCATAAAATAAACAAGCCAACGGCACTTCGCATCCTTCTTGGACATGCTTGCAATTACTCTTGTGGATATTGCATGCAAAAGGACATCGGCAATCCAAATGAAAGACCAGAGAATTTTTGGATGGAACCATTTATTGAGTCTATCAATAAAAACCTAGATTTAGAAAATCTAGAAAGAATTGAGTTATGGGGTGGCGAACCTTTCCTTTACTGGAATGATATGGTTCCCATCATGAAGCACTTGGATCATCCTGATAGACACTTTTATATTTCCACCAATGGCTCTGCGTTAAGACAGAAACATGTAGACTTCTTTAAGACTCTCAAGTCCAGTATTATGATGGGTATATCCCATGATGGTCCAGGACAAGAATCGCTTCGTGGTGAAGATATCTTTATTAAAGAATCTGTTTGCAATACAGTTCGTCAGTTAGGCGAGATGTATCCAAGAGTTCAGTTTAGTTTTAATCCAGTAGTGTCAGCAACCAATTTTAATCTCTTT
>Ga0209768_10001837_pt1 | contig 13405 bp, 19 predicted proteins | sample LauGreSBDMM110SD_3_FD_187564 | JGI IMG/M metagenome (GOLD analysis project Ga0209768, IMG submission 187564) | Freshwater lake microbial communities from Lake Michigan, USA - Sp13.BD.MM110.SD (SPAdes) (version 2) | ecosystem: Environmental > Aquatic > Freshwater > Lake | place: Lake Michigan... | reverse complement strand
TCCTAATTTTTTTAAATATAATATTTGATTAGTTAAATCATATATTAATTTAATACATTTGTTATGAGATAAACTATTATTTTTTATTAAATCTTTAAGTGGGGTTATATTCTCAGCGCAAAAATAAATACTACTCGTTTCATAATCAAAATTTGATGTTTTTATAAATTTTTTTATTAGTTTGTAAAGATAGATATTATATTCTCCGTTTATTTTTAAATTATATGTACATTCGTTTATTGGTTTTAAAATATAATTTGTCATTGAAAAATAGTATATTTTAAATTTATTAGTTTAACGAAAATAATACTATTTTTCTTCATAATAATATATGAACAAACAAACAAAAAGAAATAAAACAAAAAGACAACGAAATACAACAAAAAGACAACGAAATACAACAAAAAGACAACGAAATACAACAAAAAGACAACGAAATACAACAAAAAGACAACGAAATACAACAAAAAGACAACGAAATACAACAAAAAGACGAAACCTAAGTGAATTTATTCCTGGAAATAAAGGTAAAGGTTTATTTTCAATACCCGAAAAACAACAATCATTTAAAATAATAGTAGATAACAACAATCATAAACAATTTGGAAATATTATTCCTGGGTTAAGAGAAATGTAATAAAAAAACTAATTAATTAATTAATTTAACTATTTCTAACTATTTCTAACTATTTCTAACTATTTCTAACTATTTCTAACTATTTTATAAATTTAAGTCAGCATAAATATCAAATTCTTCTTCTTCTTCTTGATTTTTTGGTGGAGGATAATCTGGTGAACTTGGTCTAATATCATTGATACTAATTTTGTTGAAGACTTCAGTTAAGAAAACATCGGTATCGTCTTTTTCATCATCATCAGTATCATCATCATACCAATTAATTTGGGGTTTTGGGACTGTTTTTGTGTTGATTTTCTTAATAATCTTTCGATTAATCTTAGGAACAATCAAAGGAGTTCCATAATCAATCTCAAATTTTGGAATATTTAAATTATCTACGTCTTCATCGACTGATACAAATGGTCTTATTTTTCTTTCTTCTTCTGGTTCTTCAAGTACTACTGGTTCTCTTCTTCTGTCATTTGCTCTTCTGTCATTTGCTCTTCTGTCATTTGCTCTTCTGTCATTTGCTCTTCTGTCATTTGCTCTTCTTATATCATTTAATCTTCTGTTAATTGGTCTAAAGTTATTAATGAGTTCTATGCGTCGTCGTTCTTCGTAATCTCTTTTAAGACTTAAATCACGACCGAATTCATCAGTAGTATTTAAATCACTGAGACTTAAATCACGACCAAAAGTATCCTTTAAATCGTGGTCATATTCGTCAGTATTTAAATCGCTAAGACGTAATTCGCGACCGAATTCATCAGTATTTAAATCGCTAAGACGTAATTCGCGACCGAATTCATCTCTATCTTCTTCATCGTCAAATTTAATATAAACACATGATGATGAACTTTTTACTTGTGTTTGACTCAAATTATCACAACGTTTTGGTGGTTCCCATTTACTGGCCGATACCTTCCAAAACCAAGGTTTATCATATATAATTTTAATTTCCTTACCTAATATTAATTTTCTACGCGCAGTTTGCGCATCTTCATTCCAAAACCACTTCTCAAAGTGGATATACACTCGATTAAACACTTCTCCCTTTTCATTTTTACGTTCCTTAATGTCTATGCGACTAATTTTACCAAGATTAAGTTCATCAAATACTTGACGAATTTTTTTCTCAGCAATATTATTGAAAACACGAGGAATGCAAATAGAAGGTTGGGTTTCAGCGAGTAAATTAAGGTTAAAATTGCTTGCCATTTTGATTGAAATCAGTTACTAAGGGGTTTATAGGTACTTCTTATCTTATTTGTAAAAAGTATTTCAATTTTTTTGTTTGTTAGTATAATTTTTTAATAACTAAAAATTTATTAAAAATTGAATTGTATATTAAATAGATGTTAAATGTATAAAATTATCTATAATAAATGACTACCACATTTGAATCTTATAATTTTAAACAAAGACCATATATTTATTATACTCGTTTTCCCGATTTGAAATGGGATGAAGGTAAGATATTATATATAAATACAACTACAACGACTTTAGAATTTATAAAGCAGTTTTTATTTGAGCATTGTTTAGACCAAGAAAATACAAATTTAATAACACATGTAATTAAAATTCGCGATACATTATTACCTAAAAATTTATATTCCGAACTTCTACTTATTGATATTAAAAATGAATTAATTCCTATTTTACACCTTTTCTCATTTAAAACGCCCATTTTATATGAGAACTCATAAATAATTCTTCTTGATTTTTCGTGTATTGTTTTTCTTGGATATATATTTTTCTGGTCTTTCATAAGCACCCTTAATTATGTTTCTGTATTTATCTTTTGGTATATTCCTTATGGTCTTGGTTATATTTTCCTTTAATTCTGGGTGTGTTAATCCATCTAATTTTTGTAATCGTGATTTCAACATACTAAAATAATTTTCTATGGAATTAGTAAAATTTGATTATGAAAAGTTCAAAACATATTTGGTTGAAAAGGATAAATTAAACAAAGAAACAACCGAGTTTTACAAACGAGATACATGGAGAAAAATGAAGTTTCGGCAATATAGTTATGGCAAGAAAAGCATAGATACATTTTTGAATAAAATTAAAGAAACTTTTGGTGAAAATATCCTAATCGGTTATGGCAATTGGAGTAGGTCAACACAAATGAAACATTTTATGCCTACTATGAATAAAGGGTTAAGGAAATTAATTCATAAGAAATATGATACAATAACGATAAATGAATGCAATACCAGTAAAAAGTGTTGTGATTGTAATAAAGAATTGGAATATTACAAGGATAAAGAAGGAAAGAAAGTGTTTCGTCTGTTAATTTGTTCTAATTGCGTGAGTTGCGAAAACAAAAAAATCGTATTTAGGACAAGAGATGCAAACTCTTCCATAAACATAATGAATTTAACGAGTTGTTGGATAGAAAAACAAGAACGACCATTATGTTTCCATATTTCGTCTTTCACATCTTCAAATAAACAAAAGGAAGATGAAAAAGTAAGACCATCGTAGGTGAAATTCCTACTATTGATTTTACATTTTTTCTTATTTTTAGCATCTATAATGAGCGTTTTAAATAAGAAAAGGTGTAAAAGAAAATATTAATATTTCAAGTTATTATTCATTGTGTCGTATAAATCATACTTATTGTATGGAAGAAGACTTGCCATTTACCAATATGGAATTATTAAAAAAGTTTATAAAAGATTAAATATTATCTTTTTTTTAAGTATTGTATTATTTTAAAAAAAAGTATTTTATAAAAAAAATTGAAATTAATTTAAGTATTGAAAACCTTATTATAAAATACTATTAACTCAAACCAATTTATAAAAATGTCCTGCTCCTTTTGTAATTTACGTGGTCATAATATTACAACGTGTAATGATATATTTATCGATATTCATTATGAGAGAATCAAAAAAATATATATAGATATTATAACACGAATTTATCCAGATAATATAGAAAATTATACAGAATTAGGTAAATCGTATATAAACACACTATTTAATCTAAAAAAATTGCGGGCAGTTGGGGTAAAGTATTTACGTCTTAACGCAAGAATGAATAAATATCAATTAATACCTCGTATATGGGAACATTTTAAAACTCATATTTACTATCCTCCTCCTTTGTCAGAAGAAGAAACATTAGTACCAGAAGCATTAATTGATAGAACTCAATCTACACTATTAATGAGATTTGATAATGATGAAATAATATCTGGTATGATGCCATATTATATGTATGATTCAGACTTTGTTCGTAATATGGGTCTTGAATTCAACGCAGAAGCAGAAGCAGAAGCGAGACTAGAAGCGAGACTAGAAGCGAGACTAGAAGCCCAATCGAGACTAGAAGCACAACTAGAAACACAATTACAAGTCGAAGCACAAGCAGAAGTAAGATACAATATTATGCCAATATTTGTGTTTAAAGACGAAAATGATGAAGATGCCGAAGGCACAGAAGAAAAAGAAATGGTTTGTCCAATTTGCTACGAAAGTATCAAATGTGTTGATTTAATCAAACTAAATTGTTCTCATAAATTTTGCGGACTTTGTCTAAAAAGTATTTTAGAAAGACATAATATTACACATAACCCAAAGTGTGCGTTATGTAGGGAATATATGTGTAGTTTTGATATACAAAATCCCGAAATATATAATTTAGTAGCTAAGTTTTGTATAAACCTTTAAATTTGTAACTTAATTAAATGTTTTTTTAAATATACTTAAAGAGTTTTAAGTATATTTTTTTTTATTAAAAAAGAGTATTTAAATAACTTAAAGATATTATTTTGTATAATTTATTAATGGAATTAACTAATAATCAAATTTTTTTAAATTTTTTAAATTTTATGAATAAAACAACCCATTTTAATGTGATGTATTTAACTTTTTTTGTTGATAGCAATGATGATTATTTAAAACAATTATATATTAAATACGCAAAAATACATAATGATAAGATATTCAATGACCCTTTTTATGATGCTGGGTTTGATGTATTTTTACCTATAAATAATAATGTATTTAAAAAAAGTATTACAAATAAAGTCGACTTTAATATAAAATGTTGCGCTAAAATTTATAATAATAATGGTTCATATTTTACCCCATTTTATACTTACGCTCGTTCAAGTATTTCAAAAACACCATTACGTTTAGCAAATAATCAAGGCATAATTGACGCTGGGTATAGAGGTAATTTAATTGGAATGTTTGATTGTATGGAAGAAGAATACTATATACAAGAATATTTAAGACTTTTACAAATTTGTGCTCCTGGATTAATGCCTATTTATGTTAATATTGTTGATACATTTGAAGAACTAGGACAATCTACTTTAAGAGGTGATGGCGGATTTGGATCAACTGGAAATTAATTAATTAAACAAATTCTGAATAATGCGCGTATTGAACTATAAACATTAATCCTACTTTTTTATTTGTCCATGTATCCGTAATTAACTGTAGTTTTTCTTTTGTTGGGGTTTCAATATCATAAAACATTGACATTCCTCTTTTAAATTGCTTATCACCATAAGGCAGACATTTGTCACTTGTTACTTCATCATATAACAAATGAAGAAGAGTAACAGTGCTTTCAGTCATACCTTCCACACTTTCAATTATTTCCATATCTTCATATTTAAGGTCATTTACAATAATATCTGTTTCAAGTAGTTTATTTACTAATGCCTTATAAATTGGAACTTTTTCAGGTTGGGTATCGTCTGGCAAATCCATATCTTCTGTAAATACATCACATTGTCTAAAATAATTGAGTATCATTACATACTGAGCTTTACCATAATCTACATCTGCCCCAGCTAGCGCCAATCCATATAAAATTGTTTCAAATATATTTCTTGGTGCATCTTTATCATCTTCATAAGGATTTTTATTAAACCCATTTGGATATTCATCCAAAGCAACAATAGGAATTAATTTCTTAAATGATGGATGTTCATCTAAAAAATCTGTTATTTGATTATACCATGATGCGTTAATAAAATTTATAATATGTAATCTATTCATATCCTATTATATTAATATAAACTCTTTTTAAGTGGTTTCTATTAATTTTTTAGAATTATAATATACAAATGACTACATTATTGAAGGAACTATTTTCTCGCGATAATATTAAATTTTTTGTTGGATTATTTACATTGTTAATTTGCTTATGGTTAGTTTTATTTTTTATTCCAACACTTTTTGTTAGTTTATTTAATACATTTTTAGGAAATTTAATTCTTATTATTTTCATTATTTTAGTTGCTATGTATAACACCAAAGTATCTATTGGACTTTCCATTATGCTAATCATTTTATGGCGTTTTTCACATATTGTTTAATATTTATTTTATAACCATATTTTAAGATGAAATATAGTTATAATATTTTTAATAGTTATAATATTTTTATTTTTCTATTTCTCTTTCTTATTACTTTTACTTTTAAAAAACTACAAACTGGATTTCAAAATTATTCAATACAATGGTCACCAGATTTAATTAAAAGATTTAATATTTATCAAAAATCTGTTAATGAAAATAGAAATCAATATGATTTAACTCAATTACAACGACAAGCGCGTCCTGAAGAAGCGGAAGAATTACTGAAAACTGGATTTTGGCCTTGGCCTAATGACTTAAAACAATTATATATTGAAAAAGTATCTAATAATCCGATTATTAAAATAGAACCACAATATGCTCTTAATTATGCGATGAAATTATACAATAAAAATGCTGTAACTGAATTATTAGCTTGGAATGCGAAGGAAGGACATTTTTTATTATATGGAACCCAAAATAATATAAAATGTTCGCCTGATTCTGTAATGAAAAAAGGGGGCACTGAAATTAAAATAGAAAATATTCCTAAAGAAGTACCTGGATTTAGTTTTATAAAAGGTTTGTGTAATCCTTGTCTTGCTTTAGACGCAGATTTTAGTTGTCCATTTAGAATTAATATTCAAGGAGATGATTCAATAAGTGAACCATGGCACAAATTATGGAATTTATAAATACTTATTTTAAAAGCATTTTAAATAATAAGCATTTAAATAAAAATTATTAATAATATAAAATGGATAATCAAGATTCTGTGCCTCTGCCTGTTTCTGTTCCTGAAAAAAAACAAGTTAGACTTGTGGATGTTCCTATTAACACACAAAATGATGCTTTACAATTGCTTGTTACTTTTATTAATTTAGCGCAAAAAAGAGGTGCTTTTACTTTGGATGAATCTGCCAAGTTATGGGAATGTATTAAACTATTTCAACAATAAATCTTCAGCAATAAATCTTCAACAATAAATCTTCAACAATAAATCTTCAACAATAAATAATAAATATTACTTTATTTTAAAACTACTAGATTACCTTTTTCAAATAACATTTTTTCAATAAATTCTTCAAAATATTTTATATTTTCTTCTGTTTTTAAAAACACACTAAAATATATGTATTGTAAATGATTTAGACTATATGGTTGGAAAATTGATTCTAACATACTCTCTTTTATATTATTGTATGCTGTATTGTACATATTTATCATATCATCATTATTGAAATAATCAGATATCATTTCAATAATGTCTCTATTTATGTACAAATATACATAATTAACCGCAAATTGATATTTAAACTCACTAATTATACGACTTACCTGTTCATTTATTGTATAACCATTTTCTTTATACTTGTTAAAATATCTTTTAATGTATTCTTCAAAGAACATTCTTGTTTTTTCTATAAGTGTTGTCATTTATTATTTATTGTGTGTATATTTATATATTTGTTAAAAATATGTGAACAAATATATTTCAATTTTTTAACATCTAAAAGCAAATGCTAAGACTCCTACGGAAATTATTCCAACTACCATACCAAAATGATAATTATATTGCATTTCTTTATACATTCTTAACCATGCTTTTGTTTGTTCTGAAGAATTAATATGCTCTAACATATACATTGATTTTGGACTTAAAATATAATAAAAATAATTTGTTAAAAAACTAACAACAATAACTAAACAAACTAAACTTGTTGTTGTTAGTTTATTTTGTGTTTTTTTATAATTATACAAAATAATTATTAATGATAATATTAAACCTAACGTATAACCATAATAATTTATACGCATTCTTTCACTTGCTATTTTTTCATACAGATTTTGTAAATTTGAAGGCAATTGTTTTTTATACTCTTGAACAATTTTACTTTTTAATGTCGCATTATGAAAATATATCATTGCTATTATTAAAGCAACTGCTACCATACATGTTGTCAAACAAGGCATTATATAATTGTTTGACATTTTATTCTTTTTTTAAATACAAATACAATACAACCTTTTAATAATCATTATATTAAATAAACTTATAACAAATATTATCAAATAATAAAATATTAATTGTTTTCTTTTGTTGCGATATTATTAAATGTTTTATAATAATATAATGGAAATTAAATTTGAAAAGGAGATTGATTATTTAATATTTTTTATTATTTTAGTTAAAATTGTTTTTATTATTTCAACAATTGGTCATATATATTTTTCTCACTCAACAATCAAGTCCGCAAAAAATATAGATGATAAATTAATCTATTTTAAAGAAAGAACAGAATTTGTGTTTATAATTGCAATGTCAATATTACTTATTTATCATTTTAATCCTCGTTTTTCAAAAAAACAAATTAATGAAGAAACCTCGTTGTTATTTTTCTTATTTGGTTGGATACTTATTATTACTGCTAAATGGAATTTATTTATCAGTGAAGCCCCTTGGTATAAAAAAATTGTTTCTAACTTATAACAAACTAACAAACAAAATATTAAAAATAATTTTATAAATTATTATTAATGTTAAACTATAATTTTAAATATGAAGTTTCATTTCGAGATAGAGTAGCCGAATCTACACGAATTTTAGCAAAATATCCTGATAGAAAACCTATTATTTGTGAAAAATCATTTAATCAATTAGACCTACCTAATATTGATAAAAAAAAATATCTTGTTCCTAATGAACTTACTGTAGGACAATTTTTATATGTTATTAGAAAAAGAATGCGATTAAATCCCAATCAAGCATTATGCTTATTTATAAATTATAAAATGGTATCATCAAGCGAATATTTAGGACAAGTTTATCACCAAGAAAAAGATCCTGATGGATTTTTATATATTCAATATTCCAAAGAAAATGTATTTGGATAAATTTTTATATTTTTTTCATTATTTATACTAACAAATGATTACAAAAATACATTATAATAGATATATTGGAGAATTATGGATGTGGATGATTTTTTTTGAATGGATTATTACATTTTTCCGATAAAAAAATATTACTATTTATTACTTTTTTATTTATGGAGTAGGAGACATTCCAATCATTGCTATCGTTTGCGCTGCCGCATACCAAGAACCTGACGCAATAGCAGCGCCTTGTGAAACCGCAAATAACCCACCTGCTACTGGACCTGTTGCTGATAATCCAGTTAAACCTAAAATGAAAGGAGAACCCATTGTAACTCCTAATACTATAATTGGCGCACAAATTACTGCTGATAAAAATCCCATATTAATATATTATTCTATTATTATTTATATATTAATAGAATAATAATATATGTAAAAAAATATGTTAATTAATATATACTCTTTTTATACTATTTTTTTGTTTTACTATTGTCTTCTATACTTAAATTTATTATTAAATTATCTATATTTTCATCTAGTAACTTACTAATTTCCATATTTTCATGTTCTAACTTATAAATTTTTATATTATTTGTTACCAGTTTCTCTTCAAGTTCTTTAATTTTTTTATCTTTCTCAATAATACTATCATTTAATTTTATAAAAATGTTATTTAATTCATCTGCTAATCCTTTGAATGTCATAAATATTATTAATGCTGTTACTACAATGCTTACCATAATATAAATATCTAACCATTTATATTCAATAATTATAATATTTTTAAAGATTGTTTGAAACAATTGATATGTTAGACAAATTATAAAGATTGCTGTTATACATATAACACTTACATTGGTCATTTCGTAATTCACTTTCTCGTTTTTAAAATCAGGATTAAACATTTTTAAAGTATTAGTATTAGTATAATAACTATATTTGTGAATATTTATATTTCAATTTTTTTTTTATTTAAAAATAAAATACAATAAAAAAAGGTAATACATTTAATTATTTATTTAATTAATTATTTAATTAATTATTTCTAACTCATCCCACTCATAATGAGAATCTTCAATAATTTCTAATATTCTTGTGTTATATCTATCTATTGTTAAAGGAATTGGTGGAGAAATAGGAATTGTAGGAGAAGGAGAAGAAAGAATTGAATAAGAAGAAAGAATAGTAGAAATAGGAATAGGAATAAGAGGAGGAGGAGGTCTACGAGTAAATTGACTAATAACTGCTCTAAATTGACCATAAACTTCTGCTGATCTTAGTTCATACTCATCATTATTATGTTCTTGATATAATATATTTTTAACTAAATCTTCAAAAGTAATATTACGTTCAATTAATTTTTGAGATACATAAGTTACATCCGGTTTTGCTTCTTCTGGTTCTTCTAATTCAACTTCTTCTTCTGCTTCTGCTTCTGCTTCTGCTTCTTGTTCTAGTTCCTCACCATTAATTTGCTGATGAAACATTCTAAAACTTGTAAGAACATTTTCATCAAATTCAATTCTCTCTTCAAACGATTCATCGTCGGATTCACTATTTGTTTCATCTTCATCCGCCATTTTAGTTCGACAACAAGGACATTTAAATCCATTATGATTTACATTTTTCATTAAACATGAACAATGAAATATATGCCCACATTCAGTAATTACCTTATTACACATATCTTCAATATTATCTAAACAAATAGGACATTCGTTTAATTGTTGGGTTGACATTTTATTAATTGATTGTTTATTGATAGATAATGAAATACTTAATTTAAAAAAGCATTTCAATTTTTTTTTAAATGATGAAATGAGTATATTATTTTTTAAATTAACAAATTTATAACAAATTTTTAGTTACACAAAATTATATATATTATTAAAAAAAATTGAACTTTTTTAAACTAAGTATTTCATTATCAATAAATACTCAAAAAATGACAGTTCAAACTATTTTTCATGAAGAAGACAACAAAAAAAACGAGAAAAAGGTTGAACTAGAATTTGATAAAATTCTAACTAAACGTATGGAAAAGTATCATTATTTATTAGTCAAATCTAAATTTCAATTTAAACAATATCAATATGATGGAGTGAAATGGTGTCTTAATAATGAAATACAACCTACTAAATCTTTTAAAGGCGGATTTATTGCTGATGAAATGGGACTCGGTAAAACAATTATGATGATTGGAGTTATGGTTGTTAACTATCTACAACATACATTAATTGTTGTTCCTCCTGTTTTAATTCATCAGTGGTTTAAAGAAATATTTAAGACAACAGGACACAAAGCTATGCTATTTTATGGTGACAATAAAAAAAAATTTATTCAAGAAGATATTAATAATGCTCGTATTGTGCTTACAACTTACAATATGCTTTTACCGGAAAATTGCCTACTCAAAAATATATTATGGAATCGCATTATATTTGATGAGGCGCATCATTTACGTAATTGTAACACAATACGATATAAAGCATGTTTTAAAATGAAGGCTCAAATTCGTTGGCTTGTTACTGGAACCCCTATTCAAAATAAGAAACGAGATTTTAAGAATCTTTGTTGTATTGCTGGAATTAAATCATCCATTTATACAAATCCCAAAGAAATTAACAATTTTGTATTACGCAGAACTAAATTACAAGTTGGCATTAATTTGCCACCTGTAAATAAGCAAGAATGTCTTATTGAATGGAAAAATCATTTAGAAATGAAACTTTCTGAAGAAATTCACTCTCTTCTTCCAAATCAAACATTTGTGTCTAGCAGTAAACAACGAAAACTAGCCAACGCATTTGGTAAAGCTGGAATTCTTGTTGCCTTATTAAGAGCCAGACAAAGTTGTATTCTTCCGAATTTAATGCGTAAAAATATGGAAAAATTGTGTAAGTTAGGTTCTATTCGGACTAAATCATTAGAAGCTTTAAAATATACTAGCAAACTTGATGCTGTTATTAAATTAATGTTAGAGAGAAAAGATAACGGAAAGGGTAAGATTGTATTTTGTCATTATCAAAGTGAAATAGATGTTATTGCTGAAAGATTGTTAAAAGGAGGAATGATTAAAGTTGTTTGTTATGATGGACGTAATTCTGGCGGTCATAACTTGACTAGACTGTCTGAACCTGCTGATGCGTTAATCATTCAAATTCAGACTGGGTGTGAAGGACTTAATCTTCAACTCAATTTCTCTGAAATTTACTTTGTCTCTCCTCACTGGAACCCCTGCGTTGAAGACCAAGCTATCGCCAGATGCCATCGTATTGGACAAACAAAACAGGTGGATGTTTTTAAGTTTGAAATGCGTGGATTTATTAATGACCCTACTAGTCAAGGCATTACATTAGAAAAATATGTTAATCAAGTTCAAAATATAAAAAGAGATATTAGTAAACAAATATTAGATTTAGACCCCCCTGTAAATTAATTAATAAATATTTTATTGTTTTTTCTTTTTTTTACTACTCTACAAACTAGAATTGTAAACATAATGGTTATTAACATATTAAATAAAGATATTAAATATAAATTTTTTATTTATATTTAATGAATGATATAGTTTGGGAAGTTTTAATTGGTGTTTTGTTGTTTGTTGTTTTTGGGATAATTCCTACTTATGTTTGTTGTTCACATAATGACCATATAAATAATGAATGCTATTTGAAATTAGAGGAACCACGTATACAAAATATTTAAATCTTTTTTTTTCATTTATAAAAAAAAGATTTAACTTTTTATTTAATTAATTACTTATATCTATCTAATATATCTATCTAATCTATCTATCTAATCTACCATTTGGATTTTTAATAATTATTAAGTTAAACCTACAAATACAAGTGTTCTGGTGATAGATTTAATGACTCGCCAGGAATTGATACATTACCGCCTGGATAAGGAGACCTGTTCGAGGAACAATTACCATTATCATCAAATGTATTACAATATTCAATACTACCCTCATACACCGGATTTTGACCACAATTACCTCCTCTATAACTGACAATACGCCACATTTTGCCATTTTTTATTTCTTGCGTACTGGCGTTTCTAATAATTGGTTCGCTTGTAAGATTATAAATCGAGTATTTTCCATCAAGTATTCCATTTTTCCAACATCCAATCGTTAGAATATTGGGTTCTAATAATTTTCCTTTTCCATGCATTTTGTTATTATCCCAGCAACCTGAATATATTTCTCCATTTGAGTATATCATTTTACCTTGCCCGTGTTTGATAAATTTGTTATTATTATTTAATACAGTTCCTTCATATACTCCATCAGAGTCTTTTATATTTTTGTATACAATACTTGTTTCACTATGCTTGACTTTCATATCACTTAACTGAATTGTTAATTCATTTATTGTGATTTTTAACTTATCTTCATTTTTTTCATTAATGTCTTTCAACTGATTTATACTTACCTGATGTTTGACTTTCATATCACTTAACTGAATTGTTAATTCATTTATTGTGATTTTTAACTTATCTTCATTTTTTTCATTAATGTCTTTCAACATTTGAATGCTTTCATTATGGTTGACTTCCATTTCAAATACGAG
>Ga0209768_10001834_pt1 | contig 13413 bp, 11 predicted proteins | sample LauGreSBDMM110SD_3_FD_187564 | JGI IMG/M metagenome (GOLD analysis project Ga0209768, IMG submission 187564) | Freshwater lake microbial communities from Lake Michigan, USA - Sp13.BD.MM110.SD (SPAdes) (version 2) | ecosystem: Environmental > Aquatic > Freshwater > Lake | place: Lake Michigan... | reverse complement strand
TCACTGAGCGACAATTGGAACCCGAGCAAAACAATGCCGGCGCGCAAGATGTGACGAGATGCAAACTTCAGTCCAGGTTCACATGCCGAGGGGATGAGGCCGAGGTTGCCTACAAGGGCACCTATTAATAGAGACACAGTGAGCGGGGAGACGCCTGACCACTGCCAACTGATGACAAAGCCGCAGAAGACTGCAATTCCCGCGCCAACGAGGCCCGGGATAACAAGGCTGACCTTCGTGAACATGTTAGAGACTCTAACAATTCTGGTAGGTGGCCCCAACCAGCGGCCACAGCTGAAGCGATTAGCCGTTTGTGGTGAAGCCGGCCAATGCCAAGGCTTCGTTCAAGGTGCTGGCGCGACGAATGGTGCAACCAGACTGAATATCTGGGGCACTTGCCGGAACAATGGCTTGAGTAAAGCCGAGACGGGATGCTTCGTTGAGACGTCGCGCTAAGTGACCGACTTGACGAACTTCGCCTGCAAGTCCAACTTCGCCAATGACAACAAGGTCTGCTGGCAACGGAATGTTTGAGACTGCCGAGACCAACGCAAGACACATGCCGAGATCTGCGCCGGGCTCAGTGAGTTTCACTCCGCCAACAACTGACGCGTACACCTCGTGGCCAGACAAACTGATGCGCGCGCGACGTTCAAGAACTGCAAGCAACATTGACAGACGACCTTGGTCGAGACCTTGTGCACTGCGACGAGCGGGGACTGATGCACTGACTTGGTTGGTGAGTGCTTGCAGTTCAACCAACAAAGGACGTTGGCCTTCGATAGTGGGAACAACAACTGAACCAGGAACACCGGTGCGGCGATCTGTGAGGAACAACTGGCTGGCATCGGGCACACCGATAAGCCCGGCTTCGGTCATTTCAAACAAACCAAGTTCATTGGTTGGGCCGAAACGATGCTTGGCGGCACGCATAAGGCGCAATGCATTGTGACGTTCACCTTCAAATGACAACACTGTGTCAACGACATGTTCAAGAACACGCGGGCCAGCAAGGCCACCTTCTTTAGTGACATGACCGACAAGAACAACTGAAATATTACGACGCTTTGCTTCTTGCACTAACCGATGCGCACACCCACGTACTTGCACAACAGAACCTGGTGATGAACCAAGTTCTGGGTCGACCACGGTTTGGATGGAGTCGATTACAACAAGCGATGGAGAAATTTTGTCAATGGCAGCCATGATGTTAGGCAATGACATTTCAGGAAGCAACCATAGGTGTGGGCTAATGGCACCGAGACGGTCTGCACGTAGCCGCACTTGCTGTGCACTTTCTTCTGCAGTTACGTACAGAGACGGCCCTGTTGCTCCGGCAAGGAGTTGCAGTAGCAATGTGCTCTTTCCGATTCCGGGTTCACCGCCGAGCAATGTGACAGAACCAGGTACGAGACCGCCACCGAGTACACGATCAAGTTCGTCAATACCTGTTGGCACAGGATCTGATTCGTTGGGGTTCACATCACCAATCGGTGTTGCAAGACCAGGAGGCACAAGTGCAAGACCAGCAGCAAGCGAGACGCGAGATTCTTCTGGGCCTTCTACTTCTTCAACCAGTGAGTTCCATGCAGTACAGACAGAACATTGACCTGACCATTTTGGAAATGATGCCCCGCACTCGGTGCACCGATGAATGAGTCGAAGTTTTGCCACACCGAGACTTTAGATGCGGGGTGTGGGGAGTCGTCTATTACGAGCGCGCAATACCAGGAAGATGAGAATCGCCGAGGCAATTAGCCACAGATACAGCAAGCCGAGGACCAACACCTTGGCAACTCGAGAAATACTGGATGCGATATCGACGTTTGTGACACTGGTGGCGAGACTCGTGGGTGTGCCATCCATTGGTACACGCCACGAAATAACACCATCGGCAGTTTGACCTGTTGTGTTGTTGACCTTGCCAGGCAAATTGGCATTGAAAGTGACTCGCACTGCGTCACCCAAGTCGAGACCAGCTGCCTGCACATCGGCTGCGTACGGCGCACTACCAAGAAGATTCAGTGTGGCGTCATCAGCAAACGCATTCAGGCCACCATTGACTTCAAGTCTGCCAGCCAGGGTGTAAGTGCTGTCTGTATCTTTTCCGGAGCGGGTAATGACCATTTCATGCAATGGTCCACGAGTTCCGTTGATTTGCCCAAGCAGAACAGTTGCTTCTGCAGGCCCAAGAAAATCATGGCTCAGTGTGATGGTGAGGCCACCATCTTTGGTAGCTGTTGGCCCTTTCACTTCCCAGCCAGCAGCAACGAGGTCTTCTGTTCGAATGTCAGCTTTCAACCCAGGCGCTTTTGTAACGATGTCCTTGTCTGCAGTGATGACAACTGTAATAGTGCCAGTGCCGTTCGGTTTCACTGCCAGCGTGATGTCAGAGTCAACACGACATGACGACAGAACAACAACGGCGGCGATTGATACCGCTATACGAGTAATTATTTTGCGCGTCACTCGACAGCAGCAGGCGTATCACCAGCAAGTGGTGGCTCGCTTGGTGCAACAATGCCTTCAACAGCGCGGAAGGTCATGCGACGCTTACCGACATTGTCTGGGTCGTCTTCTGTATCAACAACGATGATCTGACCAGCAGTGAATTGCTTGTACAGAATCTTTTCAGACAGTTGATCTTCGATTTGACGTTGAATGGCACGACGCAAAGGACGTGCACCCATCTGCGGGTCGTATCCGACTTCAGCCAAGAATTCTTTCGCTGACTGCGTGAGTTCGATGCCAAGTCCTTGTGATTCAAGTTGGCCGGTCAGGCGCTTGATCATCATGTCAACCATTTGAACAACTTCATCTTTGGCCAATTCATGGAACACAATTGTTTCGTCAATACGGTTCAAGAATTCTGGACGGAAGTGCAACTTCAATGCGTCGTTGACTTTGTCTTTCATGCGCTCATATGAAACAGCTTGGTCACCAGTAGTGAAACCAAGATTTGCTTTACGCAAGTCTTGAGTACCCAAGTTGCTTGTCATGATGATGACAGTGTTTCGGAAGTCAACACTGCGGCCTTGGCTGTCAGTGAGACGACCTTCTTCAAGGATCTGCAACAACGTGTTGAATACGTCGGGGTGAGCCTTTTCGATTTCGTCGAAAAGAACAACAGAGAATGGCTTGCGACGTACTGCTTCAGTAAGTTGGCCGCCTTCTTCGTAGCCGACGTATCCCGGAGGAGACCCGACGAGACGACTGACCGTGTGCTTTTCCATGTACTCAGACATGTCGAGCGTGATGAGTGCTTGATCGTCGCCGAATAAGAATTCAGCAAGTGTCTTTGCAAGTTCTGTCTTACCAACACCAGTTGGTCCGAGGAAGATGAACGAACCGCTAGGACGACGTGGGTCTTTCAGGCCGGCACGCGTACGGCGGATGCTTTGCGAAACTGCCTTAACTGCATCTTCTTGACCGATGATGCGCTTGTGCAGTTCGCCTTCCATGTTGAGAAGCTTTGCGGTTTCTTCTTCTGTGAGTTTGTACACAGGAATACCGGTCCAGATACTGAGTACTTCTGCAATGGCTTCTTCGTCGACTTCGTCGAACAAGTTGATGCCAGATGCTTTGATTTCAGCTTCTTTTTCAGACTTCTCTTCGAGCAATGAACGCTCTTGATCGCGCAAGCGACCAGCTTCTTCGAAGCGCTGTTCTTCAATAGCTTTCTTCTTTGCTTCTTGCACTTCAGACACGCGATTCTCAAGATCTTTGAGATCTGGAGGTGTTTGCATGCGCTTGATGCGAAGACGTGAACCGGCTTCGTCAATAAGATCGATTGCTTTATCGGGCAAGAAACGATCTGCGATGTAGCGGTCAGCCAAGTTAGCTGCAGCAACGATTGCTTGGTCGGTAATTGTGACGCGGTGATGAGTTTCGTACTTATCGCGAACACCCTTGAGAATTTCAATGGTGTGAGCAACAGTTGGTTCCTCAACCTTTACGGGCTGGAAACGACGCTCGAGTGCAGGATCTTTTTCAAGATGCTTGCGGTACTCGTCTGTTGTGGTTGCACCGATTGTCTGCAATTCACCACGCGCAAGCATTGGCTTGAGAATGCTTGCGGCATCGATTGCGCCTTCAGCAGCACCAGCACCCACCAGTGTGTGGATTTCGTCGATGAACAACACGATGTCGCCACGTGTCTTGATTTCTTTCAGAACTTTTTTCAAGCGCTCTTCAAAGTCACCGCGGTAACGGCTACCTGCAACAAGTGCACCAAGGTCAAGTGTGTATAGCTGCTTGTCTTTCAAAGTTTCAGGAATGTCGCCAGAAACAATTTTCTGTGCAAGGCCTTCAACGATTGCTGTCTTACCAACACCAGGTTCACCGATGAGAACAGGGTTGTTCTTTGTACGACGAGAAAGAATCTGCATCACGCGCTCGAGTTCACGAGTACGACCAATGACTGGATCGAGTTTCTTTTCGCGTGCTAACTGAGTGAGGTTGCGACCGAACTGGTCAAGAATTTGGCTACCGCCTTTTTCGCCTTGCTCTTCTTTATTGCCGGGGGCTGCTGCACTGCCGGCAGCTTCACCTTTGTTGCCAGGGCCTTGATAGCCAGAGAGCAACTGAATAACTTGCTGACGAACTTTGCCGAGATCTGCGCCCAACTTCACGAGAACTTGAGTAGCAACACCTTCGCCTTCACGGAGAAGTCCGAGAAGGATGTGCTCGGTGCCGATGTAGTTATGACCTAATTGAAGAGCTTCACGTAATGAAAGTTCAAGAACTTTCTTGGCACGCGGAGTAAAAGGAATATGACCAGACGGTGATGAACCACCCTGACCAATAATTTCTTCGACTTGAGCGCGCACTGCATCAAGAGAGATGGACAAAGACTCGAGTGCCTTTGCTGCAACACCTTCACCTTCGTGAATCAGTCCGAGCAGAATATGCTCAGTACCGATGTACGAGTGGTTGAGAAGGCGCGCCTCTTCTTGGGCAAGGACAACAACCCTGCGGGCACGATCTGTAAAGCGTTCAAACATGTGGGGCCACCCCATTCGGAATCGGTGGATATTGAGAGAAAGTGTATCGGTACGGCACAGGAGTACCCCTGCGGAACCCGTAGTCTAAAAACCGTGATTATGTCGCCGCTTCTCTCGTTGCCTTTTATGGAAAACGACCGTCAACGGGTGGAAAAGGCTCTGGTGGCGTCGGTCACCACAAACGACGCATATATGACTGAAATCGCGTCACATCTCATCTCGGCAGGTGGGAAGCGTTTGCGCCCCGTTTTCACCATTGTTGGTTCTCAAGTGGGTAATGACCTTGTTGCAACTGAGGAGGCCATTGCCGGTGGCATTTCTTGTGAACTTGTTCACCTTGGTTCTCTGTACCACGACGACGTGATGGACGAATCCAACATGCGTCGTGGTGTTGAAACAGTCAACGCAAAGTGGGGCAACCTGCAAGCGATTCTGGCCGGTGACTTTTTGCTCGCCAAGGCGTCAGAGATTGCCGCTTCTCTTGGCACAGAAGTTGCCGCACTCTTGGCACGAACAATTGGTCGCCTGTGTGAGGGACAAATCGAAGAATTACGCCATACATACAACGTCGGACGCACTGTTGATTCGTATCTTGATTCCATCGACGGTAAAACTGCGGCGTTGTATTCCACTGCAGCCCGAATTGGCGGTTTAGTTGCCGGTCATGATCGAGCAGTGGTTGACGCACTCACGGCCTACGGCACTGCCTACGGCATGGTATTCCAAATTGTTGATGACGTTCTTGATCTCACTGCCACTGATGAGGAACTCGGGAAACCCGCGGGCAACGATATGAAAGAGGGCGTGTATACATTGCCCGTTCTGCATACGTTGGCAAAGGGCGGAAAAGATGCAGACATTTTGAAGTCAACACTTGGAAAACCATTGACCGTTGAAGAACGTGACACAGTACTGAAGATTGTGCGCTCGAATGGTGGCGTTGACGTTGCTATCGAAAAAGCACGCGCATTTGTTGCCGATGCTGAACGCGCATGTGATGCATTGCCAAAGGGCATCACTTCTGACGCAATGAGAAAAGCCACGGCTGCATTACTTGCAACCGTGGCCTAACCCAACGTTTCGTTTTCTCACCCACTAGGGGTTATTTGCATCAGCGAAAGATGTACACGTCGGCACGGCGATTTTTCGCCTGCGATGCTTCTGTCTTTTTAGTCTTCACTGGTTGGTTGTCAGACTGAGCAACAATTTCAATCGTTGCGGTAACACCAGCCTTAATGAGAGCTGCTTTAACTGCCTTCGCCCGTTCGCGGGAAATTGCAAATCTGTATTCCGTCACGTTAGTCAGCGACGCCGCGTGTCCGATAACCACAACGCGGCGTGCGCCCTTGGCAGCAGCTGCAATTTTCTGAATTTGAGCCGTGCCGGCTGCATTCAAAATTGCAGATGCCTGATTGAACATAACTGGGCTGGCAACAGTTGGCACTGATCCAACACCAACATCTGAGGTCTTTATGGTGGTGCTTAGTGATCGAACAACAGCCTTTGTTTCTTGATCAATAATCTGAACTGAACAACGTCCGCTATTCACTAAAAGAACACTTGTAGTAAGAGCAACACATGTTTTCGGAGTCACTGTACGAATATCAAGCTTCTTTGCTTCCTTTGCGGTCAGAACCGTCAATGCGCTGTCAGACTGAACCACTTTTGGCAACTTGGTGGAATACACCTTCCTGTCAGTGCGCTGCGCCACCACAGGTGCAACGGTTGTTGTCGTGGTTGGTGTAACGGTTGTTGTGGTTGGCGCAACAGTTGTTGTAGGGGTTGGTGCAGTGTTAACTGCAGATGCACCATCGCCACCGCCTGTTACACCAGTGGCGGCATCCCACCTAAATTGCACAAGTCCAGCTGCTTGTGAGCCGAGCGCAGCTAGGTTCACTACGTATCCGGGGCGGCCATTTGAATCAACAAAGCTTGATGATACGTTTCCACCGCCAGGGCAAAATCCCTTCTCCACGCGGCTAAAAGTACCGGGAGCACTTAAGCCGTTTGTGCCGTATGAAGTGATGAGCCCAGTGTCAAACGACAATTGATACGTATACGAGCTTTGCGTCACAGTGGTATTACTCGAGCAACTTCCACCACCTCCTGCGGTGGCTGAAGCAAACCCGACGAAGTACGAATCTGTTGCAGTGTTTGCAACTCCAGAAATGCTGTAGCTCATTCCTACGGAAGTGCCACCAACGGAAATAGAAGAAGGCAAGTTAGAGAGTGTTTTTTGACCACTAGCACCAAGTGAGGTGTCGAGTACTCCATTTGCCAGTCGCAGGGCCGTGTACGTAGTGGTCATATTCATTCCCATTCCGCTCGATACACGAAGCAGCGTGTTCCATCGACCTGATGTATCGATCACCCAGCGGGAGATGAGTGGCATCGCTCCTGTTCCTAGGCTTTGAGCGGTGAGGCGAGTTCCCGATGCCGTGATGGGAATCAAACTATTTGCATATGTAGCCCCGACAGTAAATGAATTACTGCAACCATCGAAACCGGTGATAAACGACAAATTCATCATCACGTACGTGGCGGGAAGAGTCGTACTTTTTGTGGATTCTGATAACACATGCACAAAATATGGTTGCGACGAAGTAGTTAAAGTAATACCGCTATCAACAGTTTGAATGGAGGAAAGGTACTGCGGACAGGTCGATGCGCCGTCGGCGATTACAGTACGACCCGAAGTGCCGAATGACGTATCTAAAACAAGTGTTGAGCCAGATTTTTTGAGTCCAACATAAAGTTGCGCGGTTGCAGTTTTTAGAATTCCAGTTGCTGAAGGTGACAACTGCGCAAAGTTTGAGTAGTCACAGTTCAAGGCAATGAACAGTGAACCGTCGGGCCGAAACTGAAGAGTGGAACCAGATGCAGTAGCGAAGCTCAATGGTGCACCATTCACTGTTGCGCCTGTTCCAGCGGTGCATTGATCTTTGGGAAATTCATTAGTTGAATATGCCGAATAGTCTGCTGCAGTAGCGCTACCTCCCTGGCCAAACGAGAGAAACACCGACTTCGCCTCTACTGCTCCTGTCGACAATGAACCAACGGCTACAGACAGGACTGTTGCGTCACTGCTAGCGGTTCCTTTTACTGATCGTGAAAACGAAATGGCGTATTTGCCAAGCCTTTCGTTCACGATTAATGCACCAATAGAGTGGTTTGAATATTGGCTGGCCGACTCAGTAGGCGTGGGATAAGCAAAATCATTACCCAGATCAACTGCACCGAAAGTGGAATCAATAGTGAGGTCGCTCTTGATTTTCCAGAGATGGAATTTTGAGCCTGAGGTTGATTCAACGCGACCAACTGCGAGGAACGCATTCTCGTTCGGAAGTCGCACGATTCTGGAGGGTGTGGCGCCCGATATTGAGGCCGGGGAAACAGCAGTGCCTGTTGAAGTCGTGATGTCACCTGGAGCAGCATTCGCGCCCTGCGTTGAAAAGATTAAGCCTGAAGCAACAACTGTCAGAGAGATGAATAGGGATGTAATGCGGCGCACAATGACCTCCAACAATTATTTGAAACACCTGGAATTATGATGAGGAATATTAAACCATAATTCTAAAATTTTCGTGCAATCAGGCATCCGAACCCTGTAATTGATGTCCCATAGAGGTTTGCGACAGGCAGAGAGATCTGCTTGGGCTAGGCAAGCAAGGCGCGGGCAGCAGCTAACCCACTAAGCGCTGCACCTTCAACGCGAGGACCAGCAAAGGCGTCACCAGCAATTGCCAAGGTGCCAGAGTCATCAACCCAACACGCATCTGGCCACAACTTTTTCGGAATGGCGAAACGCCATTTCTTCATCTCGCTAGAAGTGACTTGGGCAGAGCCGAGCCATGGAGTTGCAGCTTCGAGAAGTTCGTCATGAATCTCGCGATTGGTTTTGTCGAAATTCGCAAGGCTCCATTCAGGGTTTGCATGAAAGGTAAGAGCCGGAGCTGCACTGATTCCCTTAGCGGTGTTGTCACCAATAAACGAAAATACGCCATCAGGAAATTGCATGCCACCTGGTGACGACACATTGTGATTGTTGGAATCAAGTGTGACAAGAAGACCCAAAGTGCGGTCGTAATCAGTGTTGCGAAGTTCGATTGGCATTTCTATTCCGCCGCCAAACATGAGTGAAAACGATTGCGGTATAGGTGCTGTGAGAATCACGCGGTCTGCATGGTGAGCAACGCCATCATCAGTAGTGATTACCCAGTCGGTGTCGCCACGTGTGAGAGAAAAGACAAGTGTGCTGAGACGAACGTCAAGCCCGATAGCTAGATGTTTTGCAATTGATGTCATGCCATTTGCACCGACATAGCGAGGATGACCGTCTTCTTCTGAAAAACCACGACACCATTCACGTACAACGCCGGCTGTGAGCCAGTCATCAACATGAGTTTGGAATTCGTCGCTACGTACTGTGAAGAATTGCGCACCGTGATCAAGTGTTGCGTCTTTGACGCGACGTGTAGCTAACCGACCACCAACACCACGACCTTTATCGAACACAATTACTTCATGGCCACTCGCAACGCACTCGCGAGCTGCCATGAGTCCGCAAAGACCAGCGCCAACAATAATGATGCGCATGATCAGACTGCTACAGCTGCTGCGTGACCGTGAGGAACGAATACTTTTTCGGCACGACCAAGAAACTCAAGAAGGATGCGATTAAAAGTAGTTGCGTGTTCAATGTGCAAGCCATGTGCTCCACCACTGATGATGACTAGTTCGGCTGTAGGAATGAGTGATGCAATCTCTTCAGCATCGCCACGAGGAGTAAGGATGTCTTGGTTACCAACGACCACCATTGTGGCGCATTCAATATTGCCGAGATCTGCATTCAGTGAACGATCATCGGTTGTGAGAATTGCTTGCACTTGCGACACAAAAGCATTGGCGGGGTTGAACAATTGCAATGGTCCGATGCTTCCGAGTGCAGGAAGTATGCGGCGGAAAGAGCGAGGACCAATCATCCAGCGTGCAGCTTCTTTACCGACTGACCCCATGCCTTCTTTCGATGCCATATCTGCCCATGACTGCAGTAGATCTGCGCGCCACTGATGATTACGGCATGCCGTAGCAACAAGCGTGAGTGAACGAACTCGGTTGGGATGCTTCAACGCAATGATCTGGCTGATTGCGCCACCCATTGATAAGCCAACGACATGGGCGGATTCAATACCTGCTGCATCAAGCACAGCAATGGCATCGTCCGCCATTTGTTCAAGGTCGTATGTGCCTTCTGGTTTATCGCTCTTGCCCGCACCGCGATTATCGAATGCGACTGTGTGATGGCGCAATGCAAGTGCAGCGCGCTGAAGATTCCACGAGTTCTTTTCGCCACCGAGTCCTTGCACCAATAGAACTGGTGCTCTTTTAGTGATGCCTGTTACTTCGTAGTGAATACGTATTCCGTCGGCTGCAACTGCGTATGGCATGTTATGCAACCTGCCTACGGGCTGGAATGCGTTCGATGCTTGGCCATAGGTACAGATTGCGCACAACCTCTGTTGTTGAGTGGCGTGGCGCGAATCGCAGCAAGTGCGCTGCTTCGTTACTGGCGGCTAAGCGACCATGTTGAATCAGATCAGCAACGTGGTCTGGCATTGGTGCCCCAGCAAAAGATGAAACATTCTTTGCCATCCACCAGCCTGGGCCGAATGATGGAAGTGGAACGCGACGACCAATAGACGTTGCACGCAACATACTGATGGCGCCGTTAGCAACAATGTTCACTACGCCATCAGCATCGCGTTCTGCTGCCTGAATGAACGCAGTTGCTGCATCAAAGTCTTCAACAACAGAAAAAATTGGGTTGCCGATTCCGTAGTACGGGATAACTGGCAAACGCAGAAGACGACCAAGAGGGCTTGGCACATGCGCACCAAGAACTGGTGCAAGACGCAACGTACAAACATTGATGCCGCGAGCGGAACGAAGTTCGGTTGCCTGTGATTCAATATTGCGACACATGTACCCGTACGTGGTGTTTGGCGCTGTAGGTGTTGTTTCCACTGCAATGTCAGGGGAGTATGCACCAGCGCCATACATTTCAGTTCCACTACGCACAACAACTGTCTCTAACGATTCGGCTTGATGCGCTGCATCAAAGACTGCTTTAGCAACGAGCGCAGTACATGATTCGGCTTCAGGCGTAGCGAGACGAGCATGTGGTTCCCACACTCCGACATGTAACAATACGTGCGGGTTGAATTCTTGAATCAGTTCCGCAATGCGATCATGTTCGTTTGGGTCCACACGAACAAACTGTGAACGTTTCAGTAGGCGACGTGGCGGATCAACATCAATCCCTAAAATCTCGCCGGCCCATTCTGTGTTTTCAGCGAGTGCTGCTACGAGCGAGCCGAGTTCTCCACCCATTCCGGTGATGAGTACTCGACGATTTTTCATATCGACAAACCAGGTGGTCGTTGTCCGAAGGACATCTACCGCAGGTTGTGAACTCCGAGAATCAATTCACGAGCCCATGTATCAAGCTGGCGACCACCGATATTTTCGGTGATGATTATGGCTTGCGATGGGTCATCGATCATTCCGCTCCAACGGATGTATCCACCGATGATGCCGAGCAAACGATCGCCGACTTCCTCTGAGTGAATGATGAGCTTCTGGTTACGCCCGAGCATTCCTTGAAGTTCTTTGTAGAACACTTTCAAGAAGGCGTCGGTGTCATCAGCACCACTGAGTGGGCGGTGATGGTAGGGCATGTTGAGTTCTTCATATGCATGCAGGTTGTGTGGCGCAGCAATGATGGAGACAACGAGGTCGAAATGGTTCTCGCGTAGCCAGATGATTTCTTCTTGACGACGAACGCGGCGATGGTTGTCGCCGTATCCCCCTGGTCGCTCACAAATGGCAAGGCAATCCTTGATGACCCATGTGAAATTACGAGGGGTAATTCCAAGGGCCCATTTTCCGCGAAGTTTCGGGGGCATTCAGGTCTCCTTGAAGTAGTTGGCTCGGTCTGGCGGCGTAAAAACGCCGCACATCAAGTTACCCCAGCATCTGCAGTATGAGCCTCTGTTTACTGCGACGAATTTCACGATTTTCCCCGATATCGCAGGCCAAGGTCTCGCCACGGGCTACGGCCATGATCCGCTCGAGGGTGGCGAGGTCTGGTGGGTAGGGGTCTGACAGCCACCGGCGAAGAGCACGGCGGGCAAGAGGGGCCGGGGCAGCGGCCAAAGCCACAGCATCGGTGGGGTCGATATCTCGGGATAGTTCTTCAAGCAAGTCATTGTCATCACGTAAGACATCGGCACTACGAACAAGAAGTGGCACTGGGTCACGTAGTGAAATTTCTGTCATCAAGGGCAGAAGTTCGTTGCGAACGCGATTGCGCTGAAATTTCGGGTCAGTATTAGTGGAATCAGTAACGGTGGCGATTCCTGCAGCAGCACAGACAGCGTGAGTATCACTGCGGCGTAATGCTAAGAGTGGTCGCGAGAATCCGGGTCGCATAGCGCCAAGGCCCTGTGCCCCGGCACCGCGTAACAAGTTAATGAGCACGGTTTCTGCTTGGTCATCTGCGGTGTGGCCAGTCATCACGTCGTCTGGCATGACGCCGTATCGTGCCGCACGAGCACGAGCTTCTAGGTTCGGCCCATTTTCCACCTGCACCGAATGCACAATGACTGAAATGCCGAGAGATTCTGCAACGGGGTCAATGACGTCGATGTCACGAGATGATTCAGCCCGCAGACCATGGTCAACATGGATAGCAGTGACAATGAGCCCATGCGCATGAGATAACAGCATGAGAGCCATTGAGTCGGGACCACCCGAAACAGCGCATGAAACCGCTGTTCCAGCAGGAGGAAAAGTGCAGCGACGAAGTAGTTCGTCGATCAAGAAAAGCTGTTACTTCTGCTTGAGGGCTTGGCGTTGACGGCGGTTGGGGTAGCGGCTGGCGCTGACCTTGGCTGCATAGCCGACAAATACAGCCACGACTGCCCCGACACTTGCGAGAAGAAGGATTACACCGATCCACCAATGCCATACATACGCTGCGAACATGTCACCAGCGTAGCCAATGGCAGGCCAATGAGACCTATTACTCGGTGGTCATTCCGATTTTGACTGTGGCTCAAAGCAGGCCAAGAGACGGTCTGTGAAGCCTTCTGGCAGATGATCTCGCTTGGCCTTCACCCGCACAATGGTGCGTAACTCGGTGTGAAATTCAAAGGCACCCTGGCAATCCGTGCATCCCGTGAGGTGGGCCATGATTTCTTCTATCCGGGTGTTGGGGAGCTCAGAATCAAGGAACAATTCCAGTTCTTTCAATGTTTCTTGGCAATTTGGCATATCGGTGGCTCTGCTCGCTCTGGCGGTTATTCGCCGGTTCCTTCAACTGTCTCGGGCTCGACAATGAGCCCTTTGT
>Ga0209768_10001832_pt1 | contig 13431 bp, 12 predicted proteins | sample LauGreSBDMM110SD_3_FD_187564 | JGI IMG/M metagenome (GOLD analysis project Ga0209768, IMG submission 187564) | Freshwater lake microbial communities from Lake Michigan, USA - Sp13.BD.MM110.SD (SPAdes) (version 2) | ecosystem: Environmental > Aquatic > Freshwater > Lake | place: Lake Michigan... | reverse complement strand
TCATTGACGTCACGTTAACAGAACTTGTCAGCGCCCATTCCATTGCCAGACCTCTGCTTGCATTGCACTTTAGGCTCAAGAAATGGTGCGACTTAGTCAACGGCTTTGGTGCTGAATGTGCATGGAGTATTTCAAGTGAAAGACTGCAAAGTGCAGCACAAGCTTTAATTGATTATGGCTACGCATGCTCATCCGTCAACCGAGACATTGGCGCAATTGGACAAGTGTATCGATGGGCCATTGTGAATCGCCGCATGGCACCCAAAGGATTCATTTCACCAACCATTTCAATGCGGCGTTACGAAGAAAAAGTCCGATACGTTTCATCCAATGAACAGGATTTCATCTCTCTGAGATTGGCAGCCAAGATGTGCAAAGACCGATTGTTTACTTTGTTCGTTTGGATGTTGGCAGACTCTGGCGCTCGGAAGAGTGAGCTGCTGGAAAGAACTTGGAATGATCTGGATATCGCAAATGCAAAAATGATCGTACCAATGACAAAGAATGGCGACTCAAGAACATTGTTTTTTTCGCCAGCCACGATGAGCTTGGCCAAACAAATGAGGCCTTCATTTTCTCAAGCAACAAATTTGTCTAATCCAAAACTCCATATACATCGATTGATCTTTGCTGGTAAAAATGGCATCACGCCAATTAACTATAGAAAGAAATGGACAAGTTTGACTTCCATGTTGTGTCGTCCAGAACTCCGCATACATGATGTTAGACATTGGGTTGCAGCGTCACTTTTGCGAAGTGGGGTAGGGGTAGGTGTTGCTTCACAGATCATGGGGCATAGAGATCAAACTATGTTGTTAAGACGGTATGGGCACTTGGACACTTGCTCACTGCAGACCGCGCAAGAAGTTAGATGGAAAATTTCAGCTACCTTGGTGAGCCCAATTTGAAGTAGTTCCGAGTGGTTGGCTGTATGAAAATTCCATGCACATTGCGTGCATGGATACTCAAATCAATAGCATTTCCATCTGCTCAAAAAGTCAGCAGCGTAAAGACTCTTTACGCTGGACCTCCTAAAAGTACAAATATTTTAAAATTATTAGCACTTAATTATTACAGATACGACAATGAGTCTTGAATGACTGTCCACGCAGTGCTGGTTTTTACTTTGGAGTGGCCATGGATAAGCTGGTTATAGAGGAGTACACCAACGTAACGTTAGCAGAACTTGTTAGCGCCTATTCCATTGCTGGACTTTAGTCTGGATTGCATTTCAGGCTCAAGAAATGGTGCGACTTAGTTAACGGCCTTGGAGCTGAATGTGCATGGAGTATTTCAACTAAAAGACTGCAAAGTGAGTTTCATGCTTCGTAATTGAATTAGGTAAGTTTGATTACGGGGTTTGCTGGAGAAGTATTTTGTTGACACACTTCAAATTGGTTGTAGTATCAATAATCTTATAAATTTGATGAAATTGAGATTCCTATAAGGATCCAATAACTGTAATTCAATGCATGTATGTTTATGCTCGAATCTGAAATGATATCCCGTAGGTCTTTGTTGGCGCTTGCTTCCATTGCTTCGGGTGCAAGCTTAGCGCAGCCGCGTCCAAGTGAAGATATCTATTTGGTTCAAGGTGTTACTTTTATTGGTACGCCTAATCAGCAATTATCAGCAGCACCTTACATACTAGAGTTGAATCGGGATGAAGGCTTTAGAAAGGCGATGGAAAACCGTATAAGGTCAGCGGCTGCATCACTACGCATTAAATCCGGACATCGAATTCAAGAAAATTTGGCTTCTGTTCAAGGTGACACATACGCATTGTCCTTTGCCGTGACGGGTGAACGTGTTGAAGTCGAAAGAGTTGGCGGTGCTCAATTTAACATTCAATATCGACTTCGGGTTCTGGTACTTGTCATGAACATGTCAGTCAAGCCTGAAAATCGAAAAATAGTATCGGTCTACAATGTCCCTGTAACATATTTAACCTTAGGAGATCGTCCCCCTTCCAAGAGTCAGCGTTTAGAAATGTTCCGCAGGCTTTACCTTGATCCTCCGGCGGGAGCTGACGCAATAAGTGCATGGCTGAAAGTTGCGTCCTCATTGGAGCTTCGAGAAGGAAATGTATGGGTAAAAATTGCTCCATTCACATTAAATCCTAAGGCTTCACGCATGATGACGGAGGCTGGTATTGGCGCCCCAGAAATTGCTCAAATGTCTCGGCGATTTACTTCCGATGCGGAAGATGGTGTCAGTGGCCGTTTTAATATTCCAGTGATTCCAAGCGTATCTGGTGACGCTGTCGAATCAGCCATAGTATTCACCTTTAACGACTCTAGTCTAGCTCTGCAGATTTTTGGATCTACCAACTCAGCTGGCAAGGAGGAATTATTTGCTTTTCCAGAGCCTAGCTGGATTATTGAGATGTCGGCTAAAGACTATCGTTATGCACGAAGCAAGCAAATGTCTCCGGGTGGTAATCCAGTTGACATCATAGATGTTGCCTTGGCAATTGAATTAAACGTAAGACCAGCGTCACCTTCTCATCCAATTCCACCACTGCAAACAACTTTCTTTAAGCGAGAGAACAAAGCATTCATTGATCCTTCTCGGATCGTTGAGTCAAGCGCCGATACCAATAGACTGTCAGAGAGATTGATGATTGAAATCATTGATTTCATGGCCAACCCTGCTTCAGGAGATAGTTGGCTTAAAGTTGCCCATATATTTCCTGAACGTACTGCCTCAATTAAATCTTTAATGCAACGCATTTCGCAACAATTTTCAACAAGGAGATAATTATGAACTTTAAAAATTTGACTAAAGCTTTGACGTTACTGGTCGCGTTGGGTTTGTCCCCTTTGGCTGCAAACGCTCAGTTTGGTGGGTTATTGGGTGGAAGCAAAGGCGGCGGTGGCGCAGTTAATCCAGATCAAGTTGAGAAACACTTACGTGATTACTTTTCGGGCATCAACCGCATGAATCGTTTGTTGGGTGAAGCTCTCAAGTTGAATGAATTATCTAAATCAGCTGAAGAAAAGGCCGATTGCACGCAATCTGGATCTTGCGGTCTTAAAGACGGCGCTTCATTGGCCAAGGGCCATTCTGAAGAAATTATCAAAAAGATTAAGGAACTTCAGGACTCTGGCGTGAAGATGACTGAAGAAGAATCTATGAAGTTTACGCGTTCATTCGAAGGTTTTGGCAAGGCTGTCATAGCTGCTAAAAATGCAGCAACTGATGGTAAAAATATGGATAAAGGAATGAAGGCACTCTCCATTGCGGCCAACCTACCTGAACTTGCAAATTCACTCAAATCCTCCGTTAATGCAGTCAAGGCCGTAATTGATTACGCTCGTTTCAGTGGCTTAAAGCCTGACGATATGATCAAATCAGTCTCTTCAGCTAGCGCAGACATTGCTGGTGCTGTCCCTGGTTTGTCGCTTGACTTCGGCAAATAATTACAAATTCATTCGCAATGATAAGTATCAAATCTAGCCTTTTAAGTTCGTTGTCTCGGTTGGTTGTTCTTACCAGCTTGGTAAGCTCAGGTGCATTTGCCCAAGCCCCTTATCAATTCAAATCGGACGCAACTGTTGATGTTTCTAAGGGGGTCTTCAGTCGTGGTCCATCTGAAGAGATCAAGGCTAAGGCAAAAGAGCAGGCCTTTGAAAGTGGTTGGCGTGATTACATTACCTTCAGTTCAACAGGCGCTCGAGCAGATCTTTACATGAGGCATGCAAAGATTTTGCGTGAGCGAGCAAGCCAACTTTGCAATGTGCGTGTTACGGGTGATAACTTCGACGAGCGCTCTGGTAAATACTGGGTGGAACTTCGTGGAACTTGCGATGTACGTGCCACTGATGCCATACTGTCCAGTCTGGGCGGGGGTGGTGCTCAAGCAACGGGCCCTTCTGGCGACAAGCCGATGTTCTCTTTTGCTTTTTTTGCTCGTAGAGCTGCTGATGAGCGAGTCTTCCAAGACAAAGTAACTAAAGAGCGGTCTATGACCGTAGAAACGACTGGTTCTGAAGCTACTACAGATAATAATCGCAACTCAAATGGTAGATCAACGAGCTCTTCATCTGAGGGCGGGTCTGTTACGCAAAGAAACATTGAGCAACGCAAAGGGACGATTGAGCGACGCGACACTGCTTATAAATATCGTGTTGAGCAGTCTGAGGGCGTCGACAGTGCAGTAACTTCCTTCTTAGGTACTGCTGGTTTTGAAGTTGTTAAATTTTCAGATGTTTTAGGAACGTGTCCTGGTGGTCCATCATTGGATGATATTGTTACAAATTTTGCTAACCCTGCTGAAAATCAGGCTGAGCTTGTTCCAGGACCCCTGCGTACTCGAATGATTGCTGCTGCCAGACACCCAGACTGCGGAGTTTCTTTCTTTTCAATTGGTCTATTGGATATTTTGAAGTCAGAAGATTCTGGTAATGGACGCGTTCGTGTCACGGTAGCTTTAACTGCTTACATACTTGACTTGCGCAAACGTTTGCCTACTTCTGTCGGATCTATTGCGGCAGTTCAGAAATCTGCAATTGGTTCTAACCGAATTGAAGCTACAAATGCGGCCCTTAAATTGGCTGCAACAGAGGGTGCCAGAGATCTTGTGGATCAGCTCCGTCAGCGCGGCATCAACTAATCGCTATTTCGTACTCGCATGAACTTTGAAATGACATCGTGGATTTTTACACTCTGTAAATTTCGATTTGCCCTTGTGTTGGTTCTTCTGTCCTTTTTGTTGCCATCGCTTCGGTCAGCACATGCTCAGGAGGTCGTGATAGTCAAAGTGCGATCTTATGGAAATGGATTGACTGAAGCTGCGGCGATTAAAGATGCTATTGTGGAAGCCGTCGGCCAAGTTTCTGGAGAGCGCATCACATCTCGTCGGACTGCAGAAACAAGTTCTAATGAATCCTCTAATGGAACTTCAGAGTTCAAGGCTAGTTTTGATCAGAAAATTGACAGTCTTATTCGTGGCGTTGTGAAGTCATCCCGTACCTTGAATGTCAGTCGAGATCCAACAACAAATTTATACAAGGCTGAAGTTGAAGTCGGCGTTTCTACTTTCAAGCAATCCGAGCAGCTTAAGCGTATCAAACTTGCCATTGTTCAAGGTTCAATGGGTTTGCCTAGAGGCCTTGCTGCTGATTCGAAATCTTTCTTTCAGGCATTGATCAATGGTGCATCTGACAAATTGGTAACTGCACAAAAATTTGCAATTTTGGATCGACAGCAGAGTGATACGGCTCAAAGAGAGTACAGCTTAATTACTACAGGTCGTACTGGTGTTGAAAATTATGTCCGCCTTCAATCTGCTGCGGTCGCTGATTTTTTGGTTGTTATTGATGTGAGTGATTATGTTCCCGGAAAATCGGTTTTGGGTTCAGATCGGGCGAAGGCATCGGCCAGAGCTATCGTATATGACTATACATCTGGCCAAATACGCCAGTCGGTTAATGCCTCTGCAACACGAATCATGCGAGATGGTTCCAATGCTGCCTTGGGGGCGCAACTTGGTGCAGAACTAGCAGAGCGAATCATTGAAAATGTATTCCCAGCTCGAGTCATTGCAATTGAGGCTGATCGCCCCATAATTAATGCTGGATTCGGCCAATTTGATGTGGGTGATCAGGTTCAGATTTTTCGACAAGGTAAGTCACTTAAAGATCCCTACACTCAAGAAAGCTTAGGGGTTGCCGAGATTCCAGCCGCACAGGGTGTGATTGAAATGGTCATGCCCAAGGCCGCAATTATCAAAATTTCCTCTGGGGATCGATTGGCAGATATAAAAACTGTCAGTTACATTGTCAGAAGAAGTAATACCCCGTCAGTTCCTATTCAGGGAGAAAAGTCTTTAAATACAACCAAGAAAGGTAAGCAAGATGACGACAGTTGGTAAAATTATTATTAGGAGAGCTGTGCTGTTAGTTTGCCTGTTTGCAATTGCTGGAATGGCGAACGCGCAGGGAAAAGAAGAGTACCAAACTTGGACTTCAAAAGATAAACCGGGTGATGGAGTCGCCGAGGTTGTTTTGTCTGATGGCCCTACGCCCATGGCTTGCCGCGTCGAAATTAGCATCAAAGGTGGGCCTAGCTGCTCAAAGGTGATGTGCAAAGGCGAGCAAACTGTGATGACTCAGAGTCCACAAAGTATGATGGCAGCCAAACAAATCGCGATGAGCAAGTCCAAGGCACATTACACGCACTTCCTTCAAGAAGAGATTAACAGCAAGCGTGTAACCGATTTAATTGATGCTGCTATTGCAAATGAGGGTGGGCCTACCCCAGGCACTCAAGCTTCTAGCGGCTATATGAGTGCTCAGACAATTCGTGAACAAGCTTCTGCTTTGATTAAAGGTTTTGCTGTGATTGAAGATGGCTTTGAGAAAATGGGCAATGGACAAGTCGCATATGTCATCGGCGGTGTATCATGCCTGTCCCAAAAGGCTGCGGACAATATGAGTGCCGGTAACCGTCGTGACAACTCTACACCACCACCTAACACGGGGGGTGCTAGCCAAGGCGAAGGAGGTCCAGCAACAGTGCCTGCTCGCCGTCGTGCTGGTGCTGACCAGATGTAACAGAAATGCCCAACTTACGTGCGCTTGGATCTTTGGATTTTAATTCATTGATCCTTGTTTTGGTTGGTTTTTTCACAGCGACTTTTGGATCAAGTTCTATAGCACAAAATGCTATATGCAATGAGATTGAGTCGCTTAAGGTCGGCGAATATTTGCACTCTCAGACTGACACACAACTCAGTACACTGACTCTAAGAAATCAAGGCGAACCAGGAAGCGTAGGGCAGGCGGCTGTAAAAGGTGCTATGGCGAGGCGAATTTCTGGTGAGCTGAGTGGCATGCCTGTTCGCTGGAACTCTGCAACCTTGATTGGTCCTATTTTGTGTGCAGGATTGAATGCTTACAAAATTCTAGTTGACCCACTTCATATTCGAATAGTGGACGGTGAAAATCGTTCTGTAGTTCAGTGATAATTTTGCTCACTTCTATTGAAATAAAGGAATTCATATGCGACTAATCATGGGTATTGTTCTAGGTATTTTGATCGTATTTAATTGGTCGAGCATCAAAATTATGTTTGACTCATCGCTTGCTGAACAAGCAACCTCAGCTGAAAAAACGAATTCTGCTGCACCTGCTCAAGTACAACCGCAGCCTGCAGTTCAGCCGCAGACTCCGCAAAGTCTTTCAGGAGCTGTTGAGCAGCGTCTTAAAGACGCTGCTGCAAATCGCAACTAATAATTAAATGCTTGTTTCTATTCGTGTTTCTTTCTTAGTAGCCATGGTCGGCCTTGGGTGCTTATTTGCAAGTGCCAATGCTCAAAAGCTCAAGGAAGATACACGACTGTTGGATAAGCCCTCTGGTGCTCAGCAAAGTACAGCGTTACCTGCAGGTGCCGCTGTCAAAGTGATTGAGAGAGAAGGTTTTTGGCTTAAGGTACAAGTAGGTAGCGCTTCCGGATGGGCTAAGGCCTCAAGCATTTTGTTTTCTTCTGGAACAGGTGGACCAATTGTCATTGAGACAGGACGTACGGGTGGTGGCAATATCGTCGCGTCATCAGCTGCCAGGGGTCTTTCGGCCAAGGACTTAATGAGCGGTGCACCTCGTATGGACGAAGTAGAAAAGCTTTCTAAATTAGCCATCATCGATCCTAGAGATTTGACTACGTTCATATCCCAAGGTCGTGTGGTATTTCTGGCGCAACCCGTTGCATTAAAAGTACCTGAAACTAAATCTTCAAGTGCTGCTAGCACTTCACCGGCAAGTGGTGATTCAAGCGCACCACAGCGACAACAAAAAAAGAAGGGTGACGATGATTGGTAATAGAACTTCATTTTTAAAACTCGTATTCATCGGTATATTGTCTGTTTTCGTTAATCTGGTACAAGCTAAAACTGACGAGGAGCAGGTTGGGGAGATTGCGGCAGGTCGCATCTTAGGTGCTGCTGCATTATTGGATGTACCCGCTGCTCAACGTTATATCAATCTCGTTGGTTCCTTGTTGACGCGGCGTGTTGATTCCAACTATCGCTGGAGATTTGGACTTATCAAAACTGATTCTGTCAACGCTTTTGCAACACCAGGTGGTTTTGTCTTGATTACATCTGGACTGGTCAAGCAGTTGCAGAATGAAGATGAGCTTGCTTTCGTGTTGGCTCACGAAATTAACCATGTTCTACGTCGACATCACTACAAAGTAGTTCAGCGTCAAAGATTGGCAGAGAGCGCAGCCAAACAAATGCAAGCAACTAGCAGTGACGCAAATTTTGCATCGCTGTCTCAAGCAAGCGCTCAGATCTATGCTCGTGGACTTGATAAAAATTCCGAATTCGAGGCAGACCGTCTGGGCGTGGAGTTGATGACGCAGTCAGGATACGATCCCGTTTCAGCGATGGGCGTCTTAGAGCGGCTACAGAAGCTCAAAGGCGATGATCCTAGGGCTGAACTTCTTTTTGCAACTCACCCTTCACCGGCTGAGCGATTAGACACATTGCTACAGACTAACTTGGATTCACTTCCAAGGCCTGCGCAGGAAAGTGTGAATCAAAGAACGATACGATTTAAACAGTTTTTAAGTCTGTTTTAATTTAAGTGCCTTGTCGCTTTATAAAAAATCATGAGCTCGATTGAAGCCACCTTTCTTTTTTTTAAAAAAGTTTGGAATATCCTAATTCGAGGGCCTCTGACTCTAAGTGGCATTAAGTCGCGCATCACGGGGGTTGCCAATTTCTGCATTTCAACTGCGGCATTGCTCTCTAGGCATGCTGGGCATCGTGCCATATTGATTGTGGGTATCGGAGCGTCTATTTACGCCAGCCTTCTATTTTTTTCCAACCAAATTACACCTGACGCACCTCAGGCTTCCCATGATGTTATTTTGAAGTCGCGATGGGCTGGACCTACTGCCTCAAAGTCGATCATCATTCTCGACATTGACGAACGCTCTTTGGCTAAGATGGCACCAGAACATGGCCGTTGGCCTTGGCCCCGCAGCGTGCTTGCAGATGGAGTGGACCGATTGTCGCAAGTGGGTGCAAAGGCAGTACTTTTTAATGTTCTGCTTACCGATGCCGACAAGTTTAATCCTGATGCTGATAGCGCGATGGAGGCAGTCGCCGCAATGACACCCAATGTGGCTTATCCAATGATCAGGCTCAATCCTTTGAATGATGAAATTAGTCAGTTGAAGGTCTCTAAATTGCTCAAGATGACAGGAGATCCTCAAATTGGAGAAGATAAAACAGTTGCTGTTCTCTTACCTATGTTTGAGCCGATGCAGAATCGTGTGGGTGTCTCAAATCAAACTACAGACGGTGACGGGATTGTTCGCCGTTATGCCGTTAATTGGACTGACAGTAGATTAACAATGCCGAGCATCGTTTCTCGCACAATTAGTGTGGGAGGTGAAAAACTACCTAAGGTACCTGACACGATCAACTTAAATTGGCGAAATAAGTCAACCAATCATTACAAGCGGGTTTCTTTCTCTGACTTTGTCAAAGCTGACCCAAAGGACTCGCAATTACATGCTTTTAAAGACGCTTATGTCATTCTTGGTGTTTCGGCACCAGGTTTGGGTATGACAAAAGCCACTTCTGTTTCGAGTTTGGAAGATGACAACGAGATAATTGCAACAGCGCTAGATGATGTTTTGCATGACACACACATTCGTGTCATGCCGAGTTGGGTTGTGCTAGTGCTTGAATTGGCCGCTATTTGGGCCATTATTTGGATTGGACTTGGTAATTCCTTGAATCCGCTATTGAATAAGTTATTTATTTTGGCTCAGTCGGGTTCTGCAACCATCACGATGGTCAGTGCAAGCTACACGAACTATTTGCTTGACCTTTCCCCCGTCATGGCATTTGGCCTTGCGGTCTTCAGTGCACTTAAGTTAGTTCAGTCGTTAGATCATGGGTGGTCACGTGCAAAGCCTGGATTGCGAGCATCAGTCAATGCATTTCCAGGAGGTGATGTTATATTGATTGGATATAGGGATAGCAACATTACAAATGTTGACTCTACTAAATTACAGAAATTTCTCGAGTCTAGAGTTGGACTTTCACGTGTGATTAGAGTTGACGATCTTTTTGGAGGCGAAAGCTTTGCTCGAAAAGCTTGCGACGATTACAGTTGTCAATTTTGCCTAGTTCAAAATTCTGATGTTACTGAACTTCGATCTGCTTTAAAGGATTTGACTTTTTATACTAGTTTAGATGTTCGCCAACTGGCATTAGATGTACCTTGGAATCCAGAGCAAGATGAGTTCAGACTCTATATGGCTCCGCACATGCTTCGACAGTGTGCTGATCTGATTAACGCATATTCCTCTCCATCAAATGGTTTAGACTGATTTGAAAAAAATTCTGTTCTTGTCTTTGAAGTTTCAGAATTTCTTAACCGCTTCCCGAAACGGCTGTCATTACGCTAAGTAATTACGATGTCGTATTTAATAAGATTGAATAATTTTCATGTCAAACAGTAAGAATGCTGCAACTTTATTGGCGCTTATAAAGTGGCCTCTGGCATTGCTATGTTTTAGTTTTTTACCGGCTTCAGCTTTGGCGTTGTGGTATGAATTAACTTTGTTAATTCACAAACCTAGTTTGATCAAATATATTTTGTTGGGCTTCGGTTCATACATGCTTGTTTGGTTTTTTTTCATAAGGAAAACCAACATATCAATATTAAGTACTTTTGAGCATGAGATTACTCATTGTATTTTTGCATGGCTTACCTTTAATCGAGTAATAGGCTTGACTGCAACTTTAAGGAGTGGAGGACATATGAAATATGAGGGTCATGCTAATTGGCTCTTAAGTATTGCACCTTATTTTTTTCCAACTTTGACATTTCTTACATTGTTGATTTTGGGAATAAGTGGATATTCAGAAAACTATATTAGCTTGATCGTAGTTGGGACAACTTTAGCCTACCACGTTACCTCTACTTTGCAGGAAACGCATCATGCACAAACTGATTTACAAGAAGTCGGATTTGTTTTTTCAATTCTTTTTTTACCAACTGCTAATTTAATTTGCTACTCAGTTGTGTTCGCTGTTTTAGTTGAAGGTTGGGCTGGTATAGTTAATTTGTTTATTCATTTAACTCAATCTAACGTTAGTCCTTTGAGAGTAATTTATTGAAAAATTAAATTTCACGACCATACTACTTCCATACTACTTTGAGTTACCAGAATGCAGCTAAGTTAATGAAACCATTGAGGAAAGTAGTGGTCTAAAGGAGTCTTCACACTGCAGGGGTCGCAAGTTCGAAACTTGCATCGCCCACCAAAAATGTTGTTGTAAATCAAGCACTTAAGGGCGACTTTAGGTGCTTTTTTTAGGTTCAAAGTAGTATAGTCCGACTTTACTACTCGTCATAGATTTTTCAATGTCTTTTCATAGATTTCGGAACGGTCAAACAAGCCACTTTCAATGTCTGAACAGTCAAGCCTCAGTTCACAATGGCTTGTGAAACTAGGTTTTTCATTAGCCGCCGATAGGAGGCGCGCAAAGGACTGGGAGATTGGGTCATATAAACCGCACACAACTTCTCTTTTGGGTCTGCCCAAAAGAATGTTCCCGCAAATCCTGCCCACATGAATTCGCCCGCTGAACCGTGTATTGGCGCCAACCCATCCTGTGATCTAACCAAAAAACCCAGCCCGAATGTGTATCCATTCGAACCCAAAAGCAATTGACCTGGGTTTGTAGTTGTATTAATGGCGCTGCCTAAATGGTCGGATGTCATTAAGCGAACCGTCGTTGGCGAAAGAATTCGCGCGCCTTCTAAAGAGCCGCCATTTAACATAGCTTGGCAATAACGCAAATAGTCTCCAGCAGTTCCAACACCGCCTGCTCCACCCGAATCATTACCTGGTTGCTTTGAAACATCAATCAATATATTGGGTGAGCCCGTCAGAGGATCTTTTGGAAAAGCTTCAGCCAGGCGAGAGGCTTTTTCTGGAGAGACATGAAAGCCTGTGTCTTTCATTTTCAGGGGGGCAAACATTCTTTCGTTCATGAAATCCACCAAGCGCTTGCCGCTGACTACTTCAATGACTCGGCCTTGTATGTCAACAGAGAGTGAATATTCCCAGGTGGTTCCTGGTTGTTGCGCGAGAGGCGCTTTGCCCACACCTTCAGACATTTCATTGGCGCTGATGCCGCGGGCATCAAAAGGAATGGTGGGTAGAAATACCTTGGCTTTTGTATATGCGTCTTTGACGGGCGCATTGGCAGTCAGTTCGCCGTAAGCAATTCCAGATGTGTGTCGCAGCAAGTCCTGAATAGTTGGCTCCTGTGTAGCTGGGACCAATTTATAACTGACTGCACCAGACACAGGGTGAGTTGATAAAACACTGACTTGTGGATTTTTGAAAGAAGGTAAGAACTTGGACACTGGATCAGTCAACTGAACTTTACCGTCCTCCACCAACATCATTAGGGCAGTGGAGACCATTGGCTTGGTCATAGAATAAATTCGGAAAATCGAATCGGCATTCATGTCACTACCATTGACATGCCCAGTTTTGCCAAACGATTCAGAGTAAACAAGTCTTCCATTACGAGCAATCATGACAACAGCCCCGGGCAATCGATTGGCTGCAACTTCAGCTTTCATCGTTGCAGAAATCACGGAAAGCCGATCCTTGGACATCCCAACCGACTCAGGGGTGCCGACCGGCAAGGGCTGCGCTGATAAAACACCAAAACAAGCGCTAGCAATTAAAGTAAAGAGGAACTTTTTCTGAATCAGCATGATTAATGTCTCCTATGGATTAAAAACAGCAATTAAAAGCAAGTTAACTAATTTTGAATTACTAAGCAATAGAGGATTCCATAATTCCCGTGTCTTTTCGTAGATTTTGAAAAAGTCACACAAGCCACTTTCAGTGTCTCAACAGGCTGCCCTAGCAGCACAGTCTGAACACTTGAACATGTTCTGTCCCAGCAAACGTTTGAATATTCCCGATGAACGTGGTTTGTGCAAACCACATTTGTAGCAACTGATAGTTGTGCCGCATGAAAAGTCTTGATACGGCGATCCAGCTTCCTTGGCGGTATAGCGTAGCCCGTCCGCAGCAATCTTGGTGACTTGATCATTGTCCGTCTTCAAATGGTTTGAGACAGAGGGGTTAATTTCTTAAAGATGAGATTGGCTCAATGGTTTTAAAGTTTAAACGGTTTCAAGTTGGTGTTGTATTCGTCTGCTTTGGATTGTTTGCTCTTTAATTCTTCTCCTTTCTTCAAGTATTGATTCACCCCTGCCAAAGTACACATCCGCAGGGGTTACATTGCTCAGGCTTTCGTGATAACGCTGGTGGTTGTAGTACGCCACAAACTCCCCCACCGATTGCTCTAGGTCTCCTGGCAGGTAATAGTGCTCTAGCAAGACGCAGTTCTTGAGACTCTGATGCCAGCGCTCAAT
>Ga0209768_10001815_pt1 | contig 13483 bp, 15 predicted proteins | sample LauGreSBDMM110SD_3_FD_187564 | JGI IMG/M metagenome (GOLD analysis project Ga0209768, IMG submission 187564) | Freshwater lake microbial communities from Lake Michigan, USA - Sp13.BD.MM110.SD (SPAdes) (version 2) | ecosystem: Environmental > Aquatic > Freshwater > Lake | place: Lake Michigan... | reverse complement strand
TGCTGCCTCACTAAACCCACGAGGCTGATGCCACATCCGCTCATTGTGCTCACCGTGGTCTGTCTCAAAAAGCATGTGTAACCGAATGCACTGCACGGCATGGCGCTCAAGTGCTTTGATGAGATCGTGCGACGGTTCACTCATCGCTGCCACCACTATGCCACTGGTCGCGACTGGGTCTTCAAAGACATGCTGAATGACGTAATCAATTGGCGCAATGTCGGGCACCAACACGCTGATATCAAAACCGTGGACAATGCAATGCAAGCGTTCGCCAAGCAGACCAAATCTGTCGATAAGTTCGCGTTCTGTTAGTCCAGCGACTGCTCGTATTGTTGTGAGGCCGAGCCGTTGCAATAAATCAATTGTGTCTGGGTCTATGTCGGCGCATATGCCAAGCACGCCAGTGGGTAGCAGACCAAGAAAAGTTTCTGATCCACCAACCGAGACAACACAAGGTGAACCAGAAAAACATGATTGGTGTGCCGCTGCCAAGGCACCCACGCGACCATCAGCAATTCCGACCCCGTGAGACACTGTTAACGCTTGGTCTGCACAGAGCCCGTGTAATAAATCTCCGAGAGCATCATCGCCGCCGAAATACGGCGAAGGGCCCCTCGTTGCAAGCAACGCGACACCAGCAGTATCTACATGAATAAGCGGAGCAACGCTAGACAGCGCACGAACGACGGGCTCAAAAGCGCGGTGTGCCCTATCTGAATCGTCATGACCAGGTATCTGGCTCCAGTTTGGAAAAATAATTGCTGCGGTGCGCGTGGCGCTCAACATGTGGTTTGTACAAGTTGGTGAGATGACTGCGGCAACAGCACGAGTTGTGGTTGCATGCCGTATGCGCGCCGACCTTCGGTGACAATGGTGACTTCACGCTGACGGGCGTGGCCACTAAATGTCCATCGCGGTGACGCTATACGCAAAGTGATGTCGACCGGAAAATCATATGAATTACCAATCACGACCATTACTGCAGATTGTGCTTTAACACGTGCTGCAAGTTTGCGTGCATCTGCAGTGCTGCACCGTGGCGATGCAGTCACGACAACATCAATACCATCAACTAGTGCGCCCATCATGCGCGACCAATGCGCAGTTACCCGACTGGTGTCAATGCACAGCAATCTTTCGAGTGCTATTCCGTATTCGCGAGCTGACAGCAAACCTGCACGTGGCACGTCAACAACCGCCAACCATGAACCCTCAGATACCGCCCGTGCAACGAGTGCCCACGCCAGTGACGATGCGCCAACACCAGTGCATTGATACACGCAACCGCGCTCAAGTGCACCCCGCGGCAAGACCGCATGCAACGCATTGTTGACAGGCAAGAGACCGTGCTCTGCGTTTCGTTCTGCCAGATCACGCCCAGACATGAGATGGGGGCTTATTGGTATGGCCGCCAAGCCGGGACGAATCATGTTCACCATCGTAGCGAACATATGTTCGTATTTACGAAATAGACCCCTGTGTTCTTCTTGCTTTATTTCGAGAACTCGCCACCAGTTCTAGTGCCGCAACAAATGAACGAGCGTCTGGTGCCCACTCATCTGCGCCCAGTTCGCGCGCGGCTGCCTCAGAGGTGATTCCTCCACCACCAAGAAACACACACGTACCAACCGCCATGACATCTCGCAATTGCACGATTAAATCACTCACCAATACACAAGATTCAGCAGAAGTAACACTGACTCCTACCGCCAGAACGTCGTCGTAATGACGCGCGGCCGATATAAACGACTCAGTCGGTAGGTCTGCACCTAAATCGTGAACTTCAAAGCCCGCCAATCGAACGACATCTGCCAAGATCGCGATTGCCAATGAGTGCCGTTCTCCGGGTGGAGCGCCAAGTAATACGATTCCGCGCGCACGCCCACGACGAGCAGCCTTAGCACCTAAGCGAGCAACAAGTCGAGTAGCAATAGTGGTGGCTCGGTGTTCGACGTAGATCTCAAGTTCGCCACGGTGCCAACGCTCACCAATCGATGCCATCGCTGGCGATAAGACATCGAGATACACCTCTTCAAACTCTATTGCTGAATCAATGGCTGCCTCTAATACCGACCATGCACCTGCGCCATCACCGGTCAACAAACATGCTTCAAGACGATCGTGCCACGGTGCCTCACGTCGACTCTTATTTTTCTTTACCGTTTGCGTTGACGATTCTTTGCTTTCATTTTGCTCGGCCTGAAATCGCTGCAGTTCTACTTCTGCAACTTTCCAGATGCCACTTTCTTTTTGAGCAGACAATCGGCCATGTCGCATGTATCGATATGCAGTCATGTAGTGAACACCCAAAATGTCAGCGGCATCCTGCAGCGAGACATATCGCTGCTCAGACGAACTCATACAGCAAGATTAGGTTCGGCGTGAGCGGCTGTTACGACTTTGCCCCACATGTTCATCGTGTTGGGCAAAAATTAATCGAGATTTTGCTACGACCCTGTCAATCGCGCACGAGCATCTTTACTGCGCTGAAAGAGATGCGGGGGCACACGAGGATCAAGGACTTCACCATCTGAGGTAACCGTTGATGCTGCTTCAGCCGCTGGTGCTTCGACCTGTGCCATGAGTGATTCAATACTCGGTGGCTCCATTCCGGGTTTCCAGTATTGATAAAGATCCCGCACAATGTCTGTCAAGCCCACTTGAGTTGCGCCGAGTGCGAGCTGCACCGTGACGATATTGCTGAAGACATGAACCGATGCCACTTGCCCTGACTCTAAAAACCGCCTCGAGATAACTGCCGCGGGTCTGGTTCCTTTGCAGTCCTCAACGGTTGTGAAGTTCTCATGGCCCTGCCCTGTCAATGACCGATTGGTCTCAAATCGGACCATCCGTGCTGATGCACTGGCTTTTTCTTCAACGGCGACTGGCTGACCCACCCTTGAGACGATAGTCAATAACGACCTACGAGCACGGCTTCGCAGAGCAGATTGCTGGACAGTACGATAAAAAGTGCACAGAACGAGATTCGTCTCGTCGAAATAAAGGGGTTTTATGGCCGAGATCACGCTTGAAGATTTTGAAAAAGAAGCACGCAGTTTTTTGGATGCCAACGCCGAACGTCGCGAAGAAGAGAAGGCGTTTGTTTGGGGTGAAGGTGCAGACATGATGGGCGCCTTTGAAGAACGATCACGCGAATCCGAAGAACGCATAGTTGGTGATGCCAAGACCTGGCGCGGCAAAAAATTTGCTGCCGGATTCGGTTGGATCACTGGTCCAAAAAAGTTTGGTGGACGCGAACTGCCCGGGGCATTTGACAAGGCTTACTCCCGACTTGAGGCGCAATATCGCACGCCCAACGAGTCAATTTTTGGAATCGGTTTAGGAATGGTTGCCCCAACAATTTTAGCCCACGCCACAGATGAAGCCAAGGAGCAATACCTCACCGCGATGTGGAGCGCCGACATTGTCGCTTGCCAATTATTTAGTGAGCCAGGTGCGGGCAGCGATCTTGCATCTCTCAGCACAAAAGCGCTTCGTGATGGCGAAGAATGGATCATCACAGGACAAAAAGTCTGGACCTCTGGAGCGCAGTATTCAGATATCGGTGAGATTATCTGTCGAACCAATCCTGACTTGCCAAAGCACAAGGGTCTCACGGGCTTCATCGTGGATATGCACGCACCTGGTATTGAGATTCGACCACTTCGCCAGATGACAGGTGGCGCAAGTTTCAACGAAGTTTTCTTCAACGAAGTTCGTGTGCCAGATAGTCACCGACTGGGCGACGAAAACAATGGCTGGAACGTTGCATTGACAACTCTCATGAACGAACGCGCATCCATCGGAGGCGGTGGAAGCACTGCATCAAACGCTGACAATCCACTTATCGTGCGCCTGATCGCAATGGTGCAGCACTTTGGATTAAATAACGACCCTCTCGTTCGTGATGAACTAGCCGCACTCATTACTGGCTATCGCGTGGCAAGTTACAACAACCAACGAGCCATGGCCAAGATTCGGTCAGGGCAGACTCCTGGTCCAGAAATGTCCATTGCCAAGATGGCGCTCACGATCAACCAAACAAAACTCGGCAACTTTGCTGCTCGCGTGTTGGGCCCACGAATTCAGGCCGACACTGGCGAGTGGGGAACCTACTCGTGGGGATCTCTCCTGCTTGGAACACCAGGATTGCGAATCGCCGGCGGTTCTGATGAAGTCATGCGCAACATCGTTGGTGAGCGCGTGCTTGGTTTGCCAAAAGAACCTGGCATCGACTCAGTCTCACCATTCCGCGATCTGAAAATTTCAGTAACCCAGAAATAGTTTCGTTCGCCGCGCTCTACTGCTCGGATTTTCCGGTTAAGTTCCAGGACAGACGATGATGGGGAGTTGGCCCATATTGTTTGATTGCATCCGTATGAACACGGGCGCCGTACCCCTTGTTTGATGCCCATTGATACACAGGATACTGCTCATGCAAAATGCGCATCATCGCATCGCGTTCGACCTTGGCAATGACACTTGCCGCAGCCACCGAAGAACAATCACGATCTGCTTTTTGTCGCACAACAATGCGCGAGGTACACACTAATCCGTCAGCACTCAGCGGTCGCTGTGGTCGTACAAGCCAGTTGTAGTTGCCATCCAGAATCACAACATCCGGAACTATTCCCAGCGCCGCTAGTGCTCGCTCTCCGGCCAAACGCAATCCAACAAGAATTCCGTACTCATCAATCTCTTGCGAGGTTCCGATTCCGGTGGCATACGCAGTTGCCCATTCACGACTTGGTGCAACGAGTTCTTCGCGTTGCTGCGCTGTGAGCAACTTGCTGTCTGCAAGTCCTTCTGGTGGCTCGGCACACGTGCGTGTCATCGCCACGATGCCCACCATCACAGGGCCAGCAAGTGCACCTCTTCCTACTTCGTCAATACCAGCCACCACAGTGCGGTCTGTTATGCACAGGGACTTCTCCAGTTCACATGTTGGATATATGCGCGTCAACGAAGACTTCGACACTATGAGGAGCCCATCGGCGCTTCAAGAAGTGCTTCCCCTGATGCTTCAGTTGATGACCACGACGAGTCAGCACGTCCACCAGTGACAACGAGGCCTGGTTGACCATGGACTTCCCACAACACTGCTGGTCGTGCGCCATGCCATCTGACTGCATACGACACATGTCTGTGTGCGTCAGCCACCAATCGGTGACATTCAAAGTTTTGTCCCCACCACGGTTCGGGAATACCTCTGGGGAATAACTTGACTATTGCGCCACTTGCCGATGGCTGCGCCAACAAAGATTCCAGCCACGCTGCCAGTAAATGATCTTCTGGTGCCTCGGCAGGAATTGGTTCAACAGGATGATCAACCAAACGCAACCATGCACGCGCAATGTCATCAACTGCTGCATCTTCGTGATGGCGTGCACAGACACTCGCCGCAGTTGACAGCAAGTGTTCTGTGTCCCATGCCAACTGGGTTGATTTGCGTTCACGCTTCACGCGTCGTTCTACAACGCGCACAACATCTAAAATACTGTCAGCACCAAAGTCACCTAATCGGATGCGCTCAATAACTGCGTGCTCGGCTGCCATGTCGAGATCACTCTCATCCAACAACAGACGAGTACGCACCGCAGTAAGTCGAGAACAGAGTGACTGGTCAGGTAGCACCATTCGTGATGCGACCTCACATGCTGTCTCCCATCCGTTTAAAACTTGCATGTATCCGGCAATTGCAGTCGGCAGTTGGCCGGCATGGGGCTTGTTGTGTAGCAATGCAGTGCGCACGGTTGCCTGATGACCAAGTGGCAAAACAAGGCTGTTGCTTGGCATCTCAATACCTTGTGGCACAACATCACTTGGTGGATGAGTTGTGAGCACATCGTTGCGACTTAGTGCAATCACCACTGGCAGAGTTGACTCGTTGACAAACTCCATCAACGTCATGCCGCCCATATCCGCAACGCAGAAAATACGTTGCACAATGTCACCCCCGGGCACATGAAGACGAGTCTCGGCAACAGGCGTGCCAGCCAGCCACTTTTGTCGTAGCGTCGGCTCGTTTTCTGGAACATACCAACGATCATCGGCGGCAACGCGCCACAACACAGGAGCCGAACCATCACACGGAATCAACATTCCGCTGTTGGTGACCTGAGTTCTCCAATGAGTTCCGCGTACGCCAATCGTGTCATGGGAGTGACCGCTCATATTATTTCTGATTTTGATGTACGTGACATCAGCGCAGTGAGCGCCTCCTTAGCAGTTGCTCCATCGCGACACACTGCAACAACTTGTTCAGTGATTGGCATATCAACGCCGTGCCGTATGGCAAGTTCAAGAACCGAGGGCGAGCTCTTCACTCCTTCTGCGATCATTGACATCGAAGACAAAATATCATCAAGTGATTCTCCCTGGCCCAATCGCACGCCAACTGTGGTGTTGCGACTTTTCATTGATGAACATGTTGCGATCAAATCCCCCACGCCTGCAAGCCCAGACAACGTCGGAGCGCTACCACCCATTGCCATGGCTAGCCGTGTCATTTCAGCCAATCCGCGAGTGATCAGGGTCGCCCTTGAGTTCTCACCGAATCCCATTCCAGAAGCCATGCCAGCCGCAATTGCAATGACATTTTTTACAACACCAGCGATTTCGCATCCAACGACATCAGAATTCGTATACACGCGCAATGTTGCCGAAGAAAAAATATCCTGTAACTGAACAGCAACGTCTGCTTCATTAACTGCCACCACGCATGCCGCTGGTTGACCAAGAGCGATTTCCGATGCCAAGTTTGGGCCCGTCAAAACTGCTACCGGATGTCCCGGCATGACATCATGAACAACCTGGCTCATGCGCAATAACGTGCCACGTTCAAGACCTTTTGCCAAACTCACGATTGGCACTTTGGTGCTAATAAATGGCGCTGCTTGCGCTGCAATATTACGAAATCCGTGTGACGGCACTGCCATCAAGACAATGTCTGCTCCTCCGACGACTTCGGCGAGGTCTGCAGACGCCTGCAATGTCTGATGTAACACAATGTCAGGCAAATACACCTGATTGCAATGAGTCCGATTGATGCTCATTGCCACATCGGGTTGTCTGGCCCACAACATGACTGATGCGTTAGCCGCACACAGTGATGCAACTGTGGTTCCCCATGATCCAGCTCCGACTACGGCAACGCGTAGACCAGCAGGATTCGTCATGGCATCAGGATAACTGTCGGAGTACTCCGACTGCCTCCCCCTAGGCTGGCGAGGTGCGAGTAGCGCTTGTTGTCCCGATGAAATCATTCAATATTGCCAAGGGGCGACTCTCTGACGTGCTCGACGCCAACGAGCGCCAACAACTCGCCCGTGATTGCGCACAAGTTGTTCTTGACGCAGCAGGAAACTGGCCCAAATACGTCGTTTGTGACGCTGATGACGTTGCGAATTGGGCAAAAGAGATTGGTGCACACATCGTGTCGTGCCCCACACCTGGGCTTGATGTAGCAGTTGCCGCCGGAATAACCGCAGCGATCGCAGATGGCGCACAACATATTGTGGTGGCGCACGCAGATCTTCCACTCGCTCACACATATCAACATCTCGTCTTAGACGCACAAGTGGCATTGGTGCCAGACCGTCACATGGATGGCACAAACGTCTTGAGCTTTCCGGCCGACATGCGATTTGCAACCGCATACGGTCCCCAAAGTTTTACGCGCCATCAAGAAATTTTGACAACACTTGGACGTCGATACGTTGTTGTCAATGATGAAGAACTAGCACTCGATCTTGATACAGCCGATGATCTCACCGAACTGAGGAAACGAACATGAGCGCCAACGATCCTGGCCAAACACCACTGCAGTCCGTTGGTGCCTGGACCACCAACATCTCCGTTCCAAGAATAGTTTTGGCTATTGGAGCGCATCCAGATGATATTGAATTTGGATGCGGCGGAACACTTGCAAAATGGTCATCTGCAGGATCCATTGTGCATCACCTCGTGCTCACCGACGGATCCAAGGGCACCTGGAATCCCGATGCTGACATCACGGCACTCATCGCCCAACGACAAATCGAACAGTCCAACGCCGCGCGTGCTCTTGGGGCAACAGGCTCAGTCATATTCCTCGGTCACACTGACGGAGAACTTGTGCATTCCCCCGCTGTGGTTGAACAGATCTGCTTACATATTCGACAACTGAAGCCAGATGTTGTTCTGACTCACGATCCCTGGAAGCGATATCGCTTGCACCCAGATCATCGCAACGCCGGAATGAACACCTGCGATGCGATTGTCGCTGCTCGTGACCCGCATTTTTTGCGTCATCAAATTTTAGAACTTGGTGCTCAGCATCATCGTCCCGACGCCTTGTTGTTATGGGAGGCAGACGAGGCTAATCACGCAGAAGACGTATCGGCGTTCGTCGATATCAAACTTGATGCGTTACTCAAGCATGCCAGCCAATTTGAGAGCACAATGAAAGCCACCGATGATTCCGGAATAAAGAAATTCCGTGAGCGTATTCAAGAACGCATGACCGAACTAGGCGTGCCCTATTCATTTGATGCCGCTGAGGTTTTTCACTACATGAACCGCCTCTAGCCGCCAAACTGTCCAGGTTGTCGCCCTTCTCCGGGTGGTCCAGCAAAAGCTTGTGCGATGGTCATCCAATCATGCGCCAAGTCACCGTGAATTTCAAGATGCACATCATTTATGTGACGGCGATGCGTCACCACTTGACAAAAGTCGAGCGCGTCTCCGCTCACGCTGTGTGCTGCGTCATCACCCCATCGCCATATTGTCCCATCAGGTGCGTTCAGACGCACGCACACCTCACCAGTGGGTAATTCACGTCGATGTGCAATGTACGAGAACGCACGCGCACGCACGCCTATATGAGCGATGTGACGCAGGCGCAGCGTGGGAAGCACCTGCACGCTCAGCGCATCTGCCACGTCATGCGCGTGGGCCCATGTTTCCATGACGCGTGCCGTCACCATTGATGTGGCCGACATCGACGGACCGTACCATTGACACCGTGTCTCTGGTGACACTCCCTGTCCTGCCGTGCACAGAGATGTATTTGCGTCTACCCACCACTTCAGAAGACTTGCGTGAGAACGCGGACGTTCTCGCTGATGAATATCCACACCTGATGACTGAAGAAATTTAAGATCCTCTGAAAAACGTGCCGGGTCTGTCATGGACCAAAGCGCACGCTCGTCAAATAAAGCGAGATGAATGATTTGATCGGCGATACACCAACCGGGTGCAGGTGTTGACATCAGCCAATCGTTATCGGCCAATGGTTCAAGCAATCCCAGGAGAGACTCTGCTTCGGCTCGAAGATCCTGTACAAGCTGCGCGATGTCAATGCTCATATTTTGATTCTGTCAAAGATGTTCCCGAAAAGCAGAAACGAGGGGCTTTCGCCCCTCGTTCCTTGACACTCTGAACCGATTGGTTCTGTGATGAAAACAGTAGAGAAGGACTAAGCCTTCTTCTTTGCTGCTCTCTTCTTGCGCTTTGCAGGAGCCTTTTTCGCTGCTGCTTTTTTCTTGCGCTTTGCAGGAGCCTTTTTCGCTGCTGCTTTTTTCTTGCGCTTTGCAGGAGCCTTTTTCGCTGCTGCTTTTTTCTTGCGCTTTGCAGGAGCCTTCTTCGCTGCTGCTTTCTTCTTGCGCTTTGCAGGAGCCTTCTTCGCTGCTGCTTTCTTCTTTGCTGGGGCCTTCTTACGGGCCTTCTTCTTTGCTGCCACTTGAGTTTCCTCTCGTTGTGTAAGTGATTTACTTACGGTTTGGGTTTAGCTCAGCCTTGAGCGTTGAGCTCGCTGAGAACTTCATCGCGGTTGAAGCAGGAACATTGACCGTGGCACCCGTTTGTGGGTTACGACCTGTCCGTGCCTTGCGTTGGGTTGCACTGAATGAGCCAAAGCCCGGCCATGCAACCTTTCCGCCATTCTTAGTAGAAGCAACCACCAGTGCAAAGAACGCCGCAATTGTTCGTTCGGCATCTGCCTTGGAACAATCCGCTGCCTTGGCAACTTCTTCGATGAGCTCTGCTTTTGTCATTTTTTCCATTCCTCCTCGGATCGGAGTGTCAGGAGTATCTGAATGGGTTTTTTTCACAAAAGCAAGCATTGAAGTAGTTGCATTTGCAACTAGAGCCTTTCTGGGTCTTGCTCGCACCGTGATGCATCAAGGACATCCGAGGCAGTCGCTGACGATTTGACATACCAAAATGCTTTTGGATACTCGTCGCTCCTTGAGTGGAACGTCATCCTGCGACGCGATAATTTCTGCCAGCAATACCCATCTTCCCTATATTTCATAAGGGTTCTAGCAAGTTGGCCCCTTCTGGTACTGGGGTCGAGACTACGTATCATTCGCCAACGCACCATTCGAAACCGGTGTTGTCATGACCAGTCCTATCCACAAATATCGGAACAGAAATGTTTGTATTTTTTCTCTTACAAGTGAGAAAAAATATTTTTAAAATATTTTTAAAAATATGCTGAATTTGGATCAATTTTTCTCTCAAGTGAGAATTTTTTTGATTTTTTGCCGTCATCAAGTATTCATCTACCTATCCACCACTTACCTCAGCGCAGCGATAAATATGACCGTGTTGAACATATGTCGTGCTCCTCAGCAACACTCGGTGATTCGCCAGTGGGATTGAACTGACTCGCTCGTGACTGATGTTCTTGGAACAAACGCCACTGGAGCAGTGACCCCTGATCACCCGCCTGTCTCTCCAGGCACCGGACAAAGAACTCGAGTTGTATTAGATACGTCTGTCCTTGTCGCTGATCCATCAAGTCTTCGAGCGTTTCCAGGTTGTGAAGTAGTGATTCCGCTGACCGTGGTGGAAGAACTAGATGGATTGAAATCTCGCATGGACGATGTCGGTCGTGCGGCACGAACTGCGCTGCGAGCCATTGAAGATATGCGGCGGCGTGCTGGCGGTTCAATCCATCTTCCGGTTCCCGTTGAGTCCGACGCTTTGGGTGGGACTGTCCATATCGAGGTCAATGGCATTCAGCGACATCGCCTCATCGAGTTTGGCCTTGACCCGGAGATTCCTGATAACCGCATCATTGGTGCGGCACTTGGTCAAGCAGACCATGCCCCAACGCGCATTATCTCTAATGATGCTGGCCTGCGAATCAAAGCAGCCCACCTTGGTTTAACGGCTGAAGAATACATACCAACTGGTCGCAGCATGTCTACTCGACCCGTTGGTTGGGTCACGATTGAAACAACCGCAGAGTGCATTGATCGGCTGTACTCCGACGGATCAATTCCGGCTGACATCATGCCTGGGGCAAGCAATCTTTTTCAAAATGAGTTCGCTGTTGTGCGCGCGGGTTCGCAGTCAGCACTTACGAGACGCACTAACGAAGATCTCACTGTGCTCTCTGCTTCTTCTGCAGAACCATGGGGATTGCGCGCGCGATCCAAAGAACAGCGCTTTGCTCTTGATCTCTTGATGGATCCAGAAGTGAGTGTCCTGGCACTTGATGGACGTGCGGGCACCGGAAAAACCGTGATGGCAATTGCTGCAGGTTTAGAACAAGTTGTCGAACACAGACGCTACGAAAAACTTGCTGTGTACCGACCACTTGTTCCTGTTGGTCGCGCTGATGTTGGTTTCTTGCCGGGAGGCCTAGATGAAAAACTCGATCCGTGGATGTCAGCAATTCATGATGCCATCGTTGCATTGACAGATCAAAGATCCAGCAACGATGCGCGACGACTCATCGAGGACCTCACAGCACGAAATCAATTATCGCTTGAGTCCGTAACTTTTTTGCGTGGGCGTTCTCTGCATCGACAAATAGTTGTTGTTGACGAAGCACAGAATCTCGAGCCAACGACTCTTAAAACAATTCTGACTCGAATCGGTGAAGGAACAAAAGTGATCTTTACGGGCGATACCAGCCAAATAGATGTGCCGTATATGGGTGAGTCCAATAACGCGCTTGCCGTCTTGATTCATGCATTTGCCGACCAACGATGCTTCGGCCACATCACCTTGACTGCATGCGAACGAAGCGAAGTTGCCAGCCTGGCCGCTGAACTGCTGTAGCACCGCCGCCACCATCAACACCACCACCGACCAGCCCGGGCGCTCTCACCCAATAGACATAAGGGATTCAGCCTTTTCAGTTTTAGTGCTAAATGGCTTGCATTTTATTACGATACTGACTACAATGGGTTTTGAGGAAATGAACCTCAACTTGGAATTTTCAACCTGCGGAGGAGAAATACAGCCATGGACACTCAAAGACTCAGTGCGATAGATGAGATTGAAATGGTGACCGTAATGGTCCCAAGACCTTGGACATCTGACGCCTTATGTATCGGGAAAACTCGTTTGTTTTTTGCACCGCGAGCCGAAAGGCCTCAAGCGCGCGAACGTCGTGAGGCGCGCGCGTTTCAGTTGTGCTCAAAGTGCCCTGTTGCCAAAGAGTGCAGAGAGTCTGCTCGCGAAAATCATGAATACGGCTACTGGGGTGGAGAGAACGAAGAAGATCGTTATCTCGCTGGATACACGGTTGCGGCTCCGATCGGAATCAGAACCCGTCTACCTCGGATTGCATAACTGTTGCATGGCACAATAGGGCCATGACAACATACGACTCACCTGGTGCACTTGTTCGGACCTTTATTGACCTCTTGGTTGCCAATCAACCCGATGCCGCCTGCGCAATGGTGTCAGAAGATTGCGAATACGACAATGTTCCAATGGGCAAAGTTTTTGGACCATCCGGAATCAGCGGAAGCCTTGCTCCATTTCTTGGCGGATGCACGGCAATCGAGTGGAACATCCATCGGCAAGTCGAAAGCGGAACCGTTGCCAACGGAACTGTGTTTAATGAGCGAACAGATCGGTTTCAATTAGGTGGTCGTTGGGTTGAGGTTCCGGTGTGCGGAATCTTTGAAGTCCGTGATGGCAAAATTACGTTGTGGCGTGACTACTTTGACCAATCCACATTTAGAGACCAACTCACACCTGGCGCATAGGTTTTATCTCGGCAACACCCACGACTTAGTCTAAGAACATGTCGCAATTGCCATCGAGTGAGTCCAGTTGTGCTCAACCCACACAATCTGCCCAAAGCAGCCTTGCATTTGCAGATATTTTCACAACCAAATTGTTCGCTGTCATTGACTTTGAAACAACTGGACTAAACCCTGCCACCGACAGAATTTTACAGATGGCTGCTGTGGTCGTTGACAACACCGGACATGTCGTCGACTCCTTTGACACAATTGTTAAACCCGAACAACCCAGCGAATACACACATGGAGCAGAGCATGTTCACGGCATCAGCACAGACCACGTTGACGCTGGGATGCCGCTCGGCTTAGCAATGCGTCGCCTACAAGACATCAGTCAAAGCGCTTTATTTACAGCCCACAACGCGCGCTTTGACCTCGGATTTTTGCATGCTGAACTAGCCCGTCTTGGCCAATCCTGGATCATCGACCAGTACGTTGACACACTTTTT
>Ga0209768_10001812_pt1 | contig 13497 bp, 10 predicted proteins | sample LauGreSBDMM110SD_3_FD_187564 | JGI IMG/M metagenome (GOLD analysis project Ga0209768, IMG submission 187564) | Freshwater lake microbial communities from Lake Michigan, USA - Sp13.BD.MM110.SD (SPAdes) (version 2) | ecosystem: Environmental > Aquatic > Freshwater > Lake | place: Lake Michigan... | reverse complement strand
TTCAGAACGGAGATAATATGTATTATACCATAATTATTTAATTGCCATTAAATTGAAATCTTTTCTAAAGAATATAAGAAGGTGTCATAATATACACCCAGTAACAATAATGCAAGAAGTTCAAGAATTAAACATGACGATTGGAAGTCTTACGTTCCAACTGAAAATGAAAGATCAAGGTACGTCACAAGGTACTACAACCCAATATGAAAATGACTATATTCAAGGATTCAAGGATAGATATGAAGGGCTTCAACCCCTATATAAGGATATAAATGAAAACACGAAACAGTGGTATGACTTTTCTAGCATGGAGATGTATAGACTTGATGAATTAAAGTTCAAGAAACTAGAGTTAGACATTAAAGATATACAAACCGAAATCATGGACCTATAGATGGGCAAGAAATTGTGAGCTACAAAAAGAGAACTAGGCTTGAACAGTTGTTTCAAACTTTACAAAATCCAGTTAGAAAAATGTATTTCAGATATTTTATTTTTTTATATTTTATAACACAATAGAGACCGACTTCACAAAAACAAAAATGTTGACAAATTTTAAGATAAGACAATAGACCGAGTGCACAAAAAACAACATGGTTTATTGAATATAGTATATATATTCTGTCCTTTTTTTATATCATCTAAAAAATAAATAGAAACTTTTAATTTTTTTTTCTAATTCTTTAAAAATTAAATGGCCACATCCGTATTCATAAAATATCAAGTTGCAATTATTATCACTGTTATTGCTGCCATTTTACTTGGCATGGGTGCTTACTATAACTATAAGGCATCATTGACCCCTACAATAGTGACGACAACAGGTGTTCAACTCTCTCGTCGATTTCCTCCATGGGTATCTTCTTGTCCGGATTACTGGACACAAAATTCCGATGGAAGTTGTATGAAAGCGAAGGCAAATGGTAAGGAGACTTGTGGTAATACAAGTTCTATCACAAATAACTTGTCAGCAAACTACTCAGCTATTAATCCCAGTGCAAAGCTTCAACAGTTATCATGGGTCGATAAGTGCAAGTGGTCTCGACTCTGTAATGTACAATGGGAAGGTGTATCAGACAAAGCATGTGTTCCAGACTCGTTTGCCCATTATGACTTGAATATTTAAATCAAGAGTTTTAACTTTTCGTGATTCATAGCAAAATACACTTTTAGACATTTTTTATAAAGCGTCATATCAACAGATTTTAAAATATTCATCAGTGAACACATTGAATATAAGAACATAAACGCTCTTGAAAACTCAGGATGAATCCGCAAGTTATATTTTACTAGAACTTTGTTTGTATAATAAATATCTAAAGGCTTGATAGTATTTCGAAACATATCATATTTTTGTCTTAACTCTACAAGTTCCTCGACAATTTTGCTTTTACATACATTTGTTACGTTCGTCTCTATATGACTATCGTATCTACTTTTAATGCCATGCTCACATAAAAATTCGAAAAACTCTTTGTCTCCAGATTCTGATAACATCCATATTATTTTCATAATTTTTGATCGTTTTTCTTCTTTGACCTCATAAGTTATTCCATAGTCTATAAAGTTGACCATATATTCGTCTGTCTTACTGGAACAACATTTATCGACTATAAAAAGCACATTACCAGGATGCATATCTCCATGGAATGTACCAAGTTCACACATAGAATGAAAGATAAATTCATAGACACTTGAACATATCATATGTCGTATACTATCTTCTAATTGACCCAGATCATAAACATTTAAGCCATATACATACTCTTGTACCATGATTTCTTTGGAGAAATAATATACACGAGGGCTATACAAATGTTCGTGACATTGGAGAAAATTGTGGAATTTTTCCGTCTGTTTTCCTTCTATCGATAAGTCACTTTGACTGAGTAGACTATCTATATTTTCTGTCATAATATCATAGAGTTGAAAGTCACATGTATAGGGCAGATAAGAAAGTATTTTTGAAATAAAAAGTAAAAAGCTCACTGATTTCTTGAGATTTTTATCAATACCTTTCCTCAAAACTTTTACTATCACTGGTTTATCACGAAGACGAGCCTCAAATGTAACAGAAACTGTACCGGCATGGAATGGTTTAAGTGAACTAAAATGAAGATCACGATCCTTTGTAAGTAGACTCCATATAACCATATAGTCAATTTCTTCTTCTTCAATTTTCACGAAGTCTGTGAATGTTTGGAATACTTTTTTGATGTCTTCGTCATTAAAAAAGCTGTCAAGATATACCCACTGAAAGAGTTTCGTATATACCATATTTATTTGACTTAATTTTTTAATCAGTCGAATAACAAACTCTTTGAACGACTGTAGATATATCAAATAGTAGATATATTCTGTTGTAGAGTAATATATTGTTTGAAACGTCATCAAAACGTTACAACTATAATATTCTATATTTTTCATGTTTTCTGAAAAAGAAATCAGAGGAATAGTACTACATATCGCCATACTCTTTATATATGTAAACGAATACGTGAAAGAATTTTTTAGAAATGTCAGTATATTGTTAGTGTATTTTTCATCTCTAAAGAAATAAAACATTTTTTCTATATTACGCTTTCTATATGCCTTATCATATCACGTAAAAAATATATCATGCCATGTGAACGTATTGTGTACGTAGTAAATATTATTATTATTATAAAATCTATATGGTATTCTTTCTCAGTAAAACAAAAATGAAAAAAAATGAAAAAAAACATCGACCAGTCATAATTTCAAGGTAAGCCACCACTTAAAAAAGATGGAAGTTGAAAAGAGGCGACGAGTTGAAAAACGTTGTGATGATTCATCAGCTTCTGAGTTTAACAAAGAAGGACAAATTAAAGAAATTTATTTGGAGGACTTCATGAATCATAAGAAAGTTCTTCTTACTCTTGGTGATAAGTTAAACTTCATCACAGGAGAAAATGGAGCTGGTAAGTCCGCTTTTGTTACGGCCCTTCAAGTTTGTCTTGGAGGAAGATCAGAAAGATCTGCACGACTTTCCGGTCTTATCCGAGAAGGTTCATCTGGACCAGCGATAGTGCGTATAACACTATCAAATTGTGGATCTGATGCGTATCACCCAGAAGTATACGGAACGAGCATTTCTATAGAAAGAAAAATATATAGTTCTGGAGCCTGTCGGTACTTTATTTATAGTGCGGAAATGGAGGTAATAAATATAAAATTTTGATTTAATTTATTTCGAAATATCATCTTTTTACTTTTCTTCTCTTTATAAGAAAATTTCACACGAAAAAAGCATAGTGGACGACATTCTCCGACAGTTTTCGATTTACTCAACGAATCCTTGTGTAATTTTGACACAAGAACACTCAAAGACTTTAATGAAGAATAGTCCGAGTGAAATGTTCAGGTTCTTTTTAAAAGCATGTGGTCACGAAGATCTCAAAGAGGAATTGAGCAAAGTGAATGACGACCTGTTTAGTCTGAATGATCATGTCACAGCAGTAGAGAACAATAAAAAGTCTCGACAGTCGACACTTTCTAAGTTAGGAACTCAAATGACAAATCACGAAATGATAGAGACACTTCAATTGAAGATTAAACAGTATTGTTTGAAGCGATTATGGTATCCCTATCACAAGGGGTATGCTCAGAAAAAGGAATTAGAAGATGAACAATGTTTGTTAAAGGAGAAAGTTCTTTCCATTGAATTGTCTTTACGAAATGAAGAGTCAGACTTAGAAATACATCTACAGACGGAAAAAAATAGGACCACATCAAGTGAAAAGAAACGTTCGGACTTACGTGAAGAACTTGTTGCACAGAGCCAAATATGTCACTCTCTCCGAAAGAGAAACTCAGAAGTGCTTACAGAATTGAGATCACAGCTTGATGAAATCAAAATGATAAGCGAACAGGAGTCACAGACGGAGATCCTTATTTCCATAAACCATGCGGAAGACTGTGACGAAAATGTTAATCTCAAAAAACAACTTGAGATGGTACAAGAGTCATTGGAAACAACAAAACAATACTCAACAAAAATCTTCGAAGAGGAGGTGACTGAAAAAGAGAAGCTATATAGGACTGAAGAAGAGCTTAAAGAAGTTTTCGAGTCCATGAAAATAATTGAGGATTCTCTTCGTATGTACCGAGAAGATTATCAGCGATTGAAAAGTACAAACAAACCTGGATTTCTAGGAAATCTATACTTTTCCAACTTTCACATACTTATTGAGTCACTTCGCAAGACAACATTCAAAATGAAAGTAAAAGGACCAATTGGTTTATTCATCACGATTGACCCTCGATATACTGACTATGCAAAGGCGATTGAAGCACATATTGGGAAACATAATCTTTGTTCATTTCTAGTTGGTTGTATCGAAGATCAAAGAAAAATGAGTGAAATCGTAAGGAGCCATCATATAAATGTGACAATAGTCTGTAGTAAACCAGATACTAGCAAATACCCAGTTAGTACCATTCCAAATGTCTTGACTATCGCAGATGCTCTATGTATAGAAGACATTGATGTTTCCAACATGGTGATGGATACGTGCAATATTGACCATATTGCTTTATGTCAATCAGAGGAGGAAATGGATTTAAATTTAGTCAATGTCGTCGATGGACATAAAGGCTTTATAAATCGCATTTCATCTGTGAGATTCCAAGATGGTTCTCTATATACTTACCGTGACGGAAATTCGGGATTTAGTAGTTACCGTGGCCATTTCAAAGGTCTGATTGCATCGTCTGGTATATCTAAAGCTGTGGAAGAGTTAGAAACCACACTTCAAGCTGAAGAGAAGAAGAAAATCCAAATGACAGAGAAGGAAATGGCACTTCAATCGAACTGTCTTACCTTGCGGCAAAATCTTCGTCAAAAATCTGAAGACAGTAGAACGAATTCGAGAAAACTAAGCAATCTTCAAGCAAAACAACAATCAATTCTTGATGACATTCAGGAAAAGCAGAGTAATGTTTTAAGAGTGTCTTTAGAAGAACAATTACATGAACTATCCACACGTAAGAAGGAGATTCATGACTTGCAGACAGAAAATAAATCACTTCTTGCAACGTTAAAGACAGATCTTGCGATAAATGAAGAAAAAAAAACTTCCATACACGAAAGAGTTACTCAACTGGAACAATCATTAGAAGACGGACGTGTGACACAGCTCAAATTTATGAAAGTACGGTTAGAGAAGGAAAGTAAGATCAAAGCATCTCAGGATACGCTTGCATACAACAGAGAAGAAGTTGCAAGTGTCTCAAGAAGACTCGGTATTGAAAGTGAGAATCTTGATAAATTGAAGAATGCCGCAGTCGCAAATTCAGCTGAGTATACTTCGAATACAGACGAAGTCGTTCTTGATAAAGAAGAAACATTATCTTATCTCTCAACAAAGATTCGTGCCCTTGAAGAAAGACTGAATACATATTTGACTACTTCATTGACAGCCTCTGCACTGATCGAAGCAAGGGGACAAGCACAAGCTCTGTGTGAAAAGTTGAGAACAATTGAAACTGAACTTTGTGATCTTCAAGCCTCCAAAATGAATCTTTACAATGATTGTTTACTCAGAAGAGAAGCGTGGAAGGAATCATCCCTGAGATGTTTTAGAAACCTCAATACTCAATTCCGTTTCAATTTGAAGAATAAAGAGAATCGTGATGGATCTATTGATATTGATCTAAAAGAAGAAAAGATGTTTTTTCACGTGAATCTAGATTTTACCGATAAGAACCTCGAAGCCAATGTTATTGAAGACGGTCAAACGTCGAAGCGAAATGCTGGTGAAATGTTATCTGGTGGCCAACGTTGTTCAGTGACCACGTGTTTTTTGTTGAGTTTATTTACAGTAACTGAAACCCCTTTCCGTGTACTCGACGAATTTGATGTTTTCATGGATCAGCAGACGAGGTGTCGGTACCTCGAGATCATGGAAGAATTCACAATGGATCCCCATAATGACCGTCGTCAGATGATAATTATCACTCCTCAACAACTATCTGGAGTCAAAACAGGTAGAAATGTTAAAATTCATCGAATCAAGAAGTGCTAAATATTGTATTGGATACTAGCTAGATAGATGCTGTAGTAATTTTAATAGTAAGTACTTTCTTCATGTGATACGATATTGTCTTTTTCACTATATAGCTTATACAGATTTTGGGTAATTGTTATTCCTTGTTTTGCTAGTGTATCCAGTGCTGACTTGAGAACTGGTGTAATAGTAGTAGTCTCAACTGCTGCTGTATATTCATCAAATGATAGTGTAATAATTGTCAATTTGTTATGCACTGATCTATGAAGTTCTAGTTGTAGTAGTTTTTTAACCAATGACTCCAAATATATATTTTCACAGAAAGATACATCAATGAGCGACACTAGACTACTGGATGCGATAAGATGAAGAATAGACTCTTCAGTAACGAATTCACACTTTCTTAGACGAACCTCTTTTAACGAATGAAGTTGAGAGGTCAGGAAGGAATTGAAAGAATCTGTGCTAAAATTATCACACGATGAAAGATCTATCACCTCGAGCGCCAAAGATTCTAAATTTTGAAGACTTCGATCACTTAGTTCCTTACATCGTTGAAGGTATACCTCTTTAAGCGTTTCTCCACATTCAGATATAAGGGCATCGCAGTCGGTGTCCGAGAAAATATCACCTGGCTTTGTACGTATGAATCGAAACGATGTGATATTTGTAGGTAGTCTATTGGAATCACTTTCACTCATCTTTGTATTTTATAGAGTATTTTAAAATTATTTTTATTATTCCGTGAAGTAATTTTTTTTTGGATGCGAATTAACTAGGTAGTAAGATTATATATATTGAAAAAATACATTTCGAGAAGATGGTATTACTAACTTTTGCAACTACCTGCTTTAACAGGTCTTATCAATTAACGCAGATATATTATCAAAACTTACTTATGTATGAAACGAATCCTTGTGTAGATTTTGTACTTGTGAATTTTCACGGGAAAGACAATGACGAGCTCGATAAATTTGTGTTTGAAAAATGTATTCGATTCACTGTTACAAAAAAACTAAAGTACTATAGAAGAAAGGAGGAAATGGTAGAATTTCACATGTCGAGGTGTAAGAACGTCTCCCATCTCTTATCTACCGGAGAGTTGATCTATAATTTAGACGGTGATAATATACTAGATGGGACAGAGTATCAAACCGTATCTCAAGCTCATGTGGAGCATGGATCAAACTTTATCCTACATCAGTGTGACGGGGCATCACCATTGACACATGAAATGTTTCGGTACTTCAACCTTTTTCAAAAGAATGACTATCATAAGAAAAATTTAATGTTCAATGGAACCTGTGGACGAGTTTGTACTAGTCGGCGTATATTTAATACAATAGGAGGTTATAATGAACGATTTCATTTCATGGGCATGGATGACATAGACTTTATTGCACGTTGCATTCAAAAAACAAAATGTCGGTATATCCACCATCCTTTACATGTTTCTGGTAAATTTCTCTCTAATGCCAGAGATGACTTGTATGAAATCAAAAACACAGAGAATTGGGATACCATGAATAACCGATTTTTCAGTGATCAACTTGTAAATGACATCTTTTTGGATGATGTACACGAAAACTTCATCGTCGCTATTCCAGATGAACGATACCATAAACACCTATTCGACTTATCGTTTACTACACATGGATATGGAGAACATCATAGACATGGTTGGAACGAGGTTCGAAATACTCTCATAAAACACTATGAACATAACGAGAACGGCATATTACTTGACCTTTTTTGTGAAAGGACATACTTCTGGAGTCCATATAGTCAATCCAAAGATTACTATCATGAAAAGCCATGGATTGGTTTTATTCATACGACTATGAATTCAAATTCATTATACTCCACACTAAAAGATTTGCTTGAACACGAACCTTTCATAAAAAGTTTAGACTGCTGTTACGGTATATTTGTTTTATGTCCCTCAAACAAATCGACATTAGACTCATTTCTGAAGAAAAATAAAATATTAAATTTGAGTGGTAATCCTATCCAAGTTTGTATCCTCCGTCATCCGACCGTGATCATGGAAAATGAGAACCAGTGTTTTAGGATCTCTTCTTCTTTTGATATTGAAAAATGTCCGCTATACCATATAGGATGGCATCTTCGTGATTTTTCAAAATTCTATCAACTAAACTGCGGACATAATCATAAAAAGTACTTAGTACTTCCACCTATCTATCCTAGTACGTTCATTGATCTATTTGTTAGAAAGAGCTGTGAAGTACTGGATATAGAATTTTCAACTTTATGTAATACGGTCGAATTTGTCAGTTCACTGGACAATGATGAGTATGACTCGCTTCTACAAACTAGCATTATTTTTAACTATTTGATAGAGCCTTCGGGTAGTAACCTAATTACCGAGTGTATCTCTCGTACAAATCCTATTTTAATAAATCGTCACGAGTCCATTGAGTTTTATTTGGGGAAAGAATATCCTATGTTTTACGATACACTAGAAGATGTGAAATCATTACTTACAAATGAGAATATTCAAAAAGCTATTGACCATTTATCTTCAATAAAAAATATGTATCATTTTGACTTCTTTATTAGAAAGTTTCAAGTTGATGTGACTCAAATGATTTCCAACACAAAATAATATAATATTAGGTAAAAAATTTAATTTTTGGAAAGTAATATTAAGTATATTTTAAATTTTCTTTTTATTCTCTGAACAAGAAAGAAGAAAATTACAACCTTCGTATTTGAGTTTAAAAAAAATGGTTTTTTGTATTGTCTTCGAACCCCTTTGTGGTATTGGAAGTCGTTTACGATCAATTGCTTCAATATTTAGTATTTGCCAAGAACATGATAAACAAATGATTCTTAAGTGGCTCCCTCAAAACGATTGTAAGTGTAATTTTTGTGATCTCTATGAACTACCCATTGGGGTTATACTTTATGATCAGTCCGTGCATTCAACATTATGTAAACGAGTAGTAAACTCCTACACTGATCTTACACAAAGTTTAGAAGACACAAATTACGATGCCCTTGAATTGTCCTCTTCCGAATGTGATGGACTTCGTGACGATGAAAGATTTAGAACATTCTTGCGACTCTTGAAACCAGTACGACGTGTTTTAAGTATCATACATAGATATCAGAAAACTATATCAAACTATATCGGACTACACATTCGTGTTATTGACAGTACAAATGATCATGATTCGTCAAAACAGGAATTGAATGATCAAGGAATTGATGCACAACATTTACGAGCATATCGTGAAACATCATCAGTGAAAAACTTTGAGAAGATCATTGACTATGAAATAGCGAAAAATCCATTGGTGATTTTTTTCGTGGCTTCGAATGTTGAGTCTACTTTCGTCAAACTACTTGCCAAATATGGAAGTTCCAAAATATCATTCATCAATCATCGTTGTTTCGATAGAAGTCTTGAGTCGATACAATACGCCGTGGCAGACTTGATACTTTTGGCGAAGACGGAAAAGGTTTACGGTTCAGGATGGTCGGCGTTTACAGATGTAGTAGCATTTTTAAGAAAGGATTCTCCAAGTTCGAATGAAATTGTCTATTCCAATGATTTTGCAAAAATCATTCGTTCTTCTCTTACATGCTCTGATGGATACAATCTTTTTATGTTTATACATGAACAAGTCAAAGTGAAATTTGATATTTCTGATAGACACGATATAGCAACATACGAAAACCGTATTTTAACACATTTGAAGACGGAAAAAAAAAAAACCTTTCTACAAGAATTTGCTTTCAAAAAGAAATACGATTTTAAAATTAACTACGACTACTACAAGGAATTTACACTTTCATTTGTAAAGAAACTCATCAAGAATTTTCCACAACACTTGAATGAGAGAATATATGTTCCTCCTTATAAATTTATTCTGGGAAAGCCGTATGATTTCAAGTACGGAAATCACCGTATTGGTTGGAAAGCTGTCATTGCAAATTTACTTGCAGCAAACTATGTAGAGTCGGAAGATTTTCATTATGAGAATCCGTACTTTGAGTGGTTTTCATACGCTATGAAGAACAAACTTAACACCTATAATGAAGCAGTATATCACTTTCTACAAACGGATAAGACACAGAATGATACGATAAACATATTACACTCACCCATAAAGGCTTTCATAATAGACGATTGGACAGAATTTTCTTATACTTATCATATTGATAAAAAACGGCCGTATAATATAGACTTTATTTCTTTCACGCATGATCCATTGCACAATGATTTTATACCATTGAAAAACGATTTTTCTAATTTCCTTAAAAAGAAATTAGAGACATCTGTTTACTACAATACGGATTTATTTCAGACAGAAAAGGAAAACTTGCATACGCTCTTCACGCTATCTACAAGCCATCTTGAAGCTGTAAAACGAGAAGAGATCGGTGGTTTTCATACCAAATATGATATGCTATATCATCCAATTGAGTACTGTCGTGAGAATTGTTTCAATTTCTACCACTTTCAACGATCCACAGACAGAAAAATATATATGCTCGGTTGGTGGATGAGAAAGTACGATATTTTTTTAGCCATGCAAACATTGACAGTAACAAAAGTGATCATTCTGAAAGATGCAGAAGGAGAGTGGGTACGTGACTATGTCATGTATGAGATTCGTAAATCACTTCAAGTGTCCGATTTGAATAATAATGAGGTACAATCGTCATATACTGCTGAAGAAGCAAAGTATTGGTACGAGTCTTTGAATCTGAAGATACAGGATTATTTAAATGACTCTGAGTACGATAATATATTTCAGGAAAGCATCGTTTTCTTGGATTTTTATGACGTATCAGCAAGTAATGTCATCATTGAGTGCATTCTCACGAGTACTCCTTTGTTGGTATGTAAAAAAAGAGCATGTATTGACTACTTAGGAGAAGAGTATCCTTTTTATTTCTCTTCTTTAGAAGAAGCGGTCACAAAACTAAATGATATGGAACTCATTTGCAAGAGTCATCTGTATTTGAAAAAAATGGATAAAAGCAAGTTTACTTATGCTTACTTTAATAAATGCGTTCATGATTCAATTTTGAAAAGACAGGAGAAATTTTCACTCCACTAAAAAGCCTTCAGAGAAGAGCGAGTTTTCTCCCATTGAAAAGAATGTATCTTCCTTATCTATGGACGAGTCAGGTTCAATTTCCTTCGATTTTTTTTTGAATCGAGAAGATAAGTAAGCCAGTTGCTCCTCTAGTTTACGAAAGAATTTGTCACGTCTCGATGGTTCGTAGAGATAACCACCGACAGCAAAGAGACCGGTAAGAATTGCAAGTACAGCTGGAAGACTGATACCATATTGGTCTAGAGATTTGGTCCCCCCTTGCACTTTTCTTCTTCTTCTTTTGCTTTTTTTACCTCCTTGAGAAGTTGTAGTATTTCCTTTTAAAATTTCCGACGTGGAAATTTTAACTTCGTTGGATCCTGCAACAGAACCTTTTGATTCATCGTATGCAAAAAGTCTCCCGAACGGTCCAATCATATTAGCGCTAAAGAATTTTTTAATAGTACCTACTATTCTCATTATTACATCTTTTGACGCAATTAATGCGTTATCGGTTTCTGTAAAGACCTTATCACTTGTAATAAAAGGCATACTTAGTCCTTGTCCTTGAGGTTTTATGATATACACTATTATGAAGTAAAGTACAAAACAGATCAAAAACATGATGATAAAGTCGACAAAATAGGAAAATTGTTCCTTTTTGGTCATTAACAAAGCTCTTCCTGCAATTGCCATGCCTATCGCTGTTGCGGAAACCGACCAAATGCTGTGGAACTTAACATCGAAATTTGAACCGTTAAGACTTGGAATAGGTAGATTTGTGTTCATTCCTTTTGTAACGTCATAACTACTATTCAAGCGAGCCATTAAAAACATGAGGGTGGTGAGAATCATACCAAGTATCATTTGTACCTTTCTTCCAAAAACGGCATCTTTTTCAGCACGAACCGCCATTGCTACGACCTTCGTCATCGTTTCTCCAGGAGCTACATAGACTTGTTTAAGTATCTCTTTACCTAAACTAGCGACCTCCTTTCCAGCATTGATGAAGTTTTCACTTGTAGACTTCATCGTTTCTCCTGTAGACATCGTAGTACTTCTGGATTTGAGATAAACAGGTCCCCTCAAAGACTTAGTAGAAGACGTATATGATTTTTTCGACTTCTTGTCGGGTTTTTTTGAATCGGTTCTCTTTTCGTTCCGTTTTTTCGTTTGCATTGATTCTATAAAAAAGGTGAAAAATATATAAGTAAAAAAAAAGTGTATATACTAATTCTGAAAATATTTTTTTTACAGTTTCATAGTTGGAAACACCGATAAATTTGGTGTAATTTCATGTTCATAACGCACCAAGAGTTGTTACAGAATGCGTTATAAACAGAAATTTTCCACCTTCTAAGTTTTTTCCAAAGAGATAAGGTTTTGGAGAAGAGAAGGGTTTTTATATAAATGTTGAGCGAGTAAGCTATACGAGGATTCCGAGTTTGAAAAAATATACGCTTTCGCACTTGCTAACATGAGTAAATCGATAATAGCATCTGACACCATCTCTCTATTCGAAAGTTCCTCCCGATTGTAGTAGTAGTGCATATTATTTCCACGATTATCGGTTATTTTCGAAAAGTGTTTGATTTTACCCGAGCCATATTTTTCGAACATATACTGTATGGTTTTATAGTCATCAGTTGCAAGAAAAATAATAGATGAATGATTGATAATATGACCATGTTCCTCCAAAAAGCTTTCGATATTACTTACACGGTCTGTATTTCGAATATGTAGTGATAAGTAATCATGTCCAAGTAAGTGCATTCTTCTTTGATACTCTTCGATCAAAAAGGGAGAAAATTTCATCACGGGAATAAGGTCTCTCGGTACTCCGCCATAACAGGTTGAGTAAATAATAATATCTTCATCATAAACTGTGTCAAAATTTATACTACACAAAGAGTACTCACCAGTACTCTTGTTCATCATTTTATATCCATCTGTTTCGTTACACCATACTGAATCGATGTCAAAAGGAGACACGATATCCGCAGGGAAATAAGTACAATTTTTAATATCGATGTCCTGTATACTGCCTTTGAAAATACATGGATCGTCAAATTGTATGTAATAAGAAATACCATCTTCTATCCACTTATCGGCACGAACTATCACAACGATTCGATTGTACTTTTTGGCATATTGAAAGCATGAATTTATCACAAATAATGTATCTGTAAGACCCCCTTTCGGATACAAAAAAAGATATTTCGGGGTTGACATTTTCCCAGGGGTTGAAAACGTGAAAGAAACTTGATATAGTATTATATTTTTATTTGACAAAAAAAAATTAAAAGTACTTTTACTTTTCGAAAAGTTTTTTTTCACAAAATTTTTCATCAACTATACGAAACCGCTCTGAAAACACGACAAATCCCTGATCT
>Ga0209768_10001811_pt1 | contig 13501 bp, 11 predicted proteins | sample LauGreSBDMM110SD_3_FD_187564 | JGI IMG/M metagenome (GOLD analysis project Ga0209768, IMG submission 187564) | Freshwater lake microbial communities from Lake Michigan, USA - Sp13.BD.MM110.SD (SPAdes) (version 2) | ecosystem: Environmental > Aquatic > Freshwater > Lake | place: Lake Michigan... | reverse complement strand
CTTGGTCAATGCTGAAACTGCCCGTCTTCACAATGCCCTCTTCTAAACTCCAACCTTCAGATCGGGTGTACTGGAAGTACAAGTCGGCATCGTCGACCTTGTGCGCTTTGATGGCAGAGAGCGCTTTAGAAAGATGGGTTTCATCTAAGCCAAAAGGTTCAAGCAAGAGGGTCCTGGCAGTGGCCAAACGCTCAATGGTGGGTTCACGTGAAATCATGTTGACATTGTAGGCAAGCCCAGAAGGCCCTGCTGAGTGGGGGCTTGAGAGTTCATTTTGAAGATCGTCAGGTCTGAACCAAGCGTTTGGACTTGGCAATAGACATCAAAATACCCAAACCCACGCCCAGCGTGACCAAAGCGGTGCCGCCATAGCTGATGAAAGGCAATGGCACGCCAACAACGGGCAAAATGCCGCTGACCATGCCCATGTTGACAAAGGCATAGGTAAAGAAAATCATGCTGACACTGCCGGCTAACAAACGGGCAAAGAGGGTGGGGGCCTCGCGTGCAATCACCAAGCCTCTGAAGACCAAAAAGAAGAAACCTGCAATTAAGAGCAATGCCCCCAGCAGGCCAAACTCTTCAGAAAACGCAGCAAAGATAAAGTCAGTGGTTCTTTCAGGGATGAACTCCAAATGAGTCTGGGTGCCCTGCATAAAGCCTTTACCCCAAAAGCCGCCCGAGCCAATGGCGATCATGCCTTGAATGATGTGAAAACCCTTGCCCAACGGGTCTCGTGCAGGGTCAAGCAAAGTACATACACGTTGCCGCTGGTAGTCATGCAGTACTTTCCAGTCAACCCCATCGGCGCACAAACGGGACTCAAAAATGACCAACAAGAGGATGCCGATCAAGACAAGGAAAATCGGCGGCAAAATCAAGCGCCAACTTAAGCCTGCAAAGAACAGCACTGCTGCTCCCGTACTCAAAACCAACAGCGCAGTTCCTAAGTCGGGCTGACGCAAGATGAGGCCCACCGGTACCATTAGCAGAAGTCCGGCCACCAAAAAGTCCAAAAATCGAAGTTGGCCCTCTCGCTTTTGAAACCACCAAGCCAACATCAAGGGCATGGCAATTTTTAGAATTTCACTGGGTTGAATGACGACCCCCACATTGAGCCATCTTTGTGCACCTTTTTTTTTAATGCCAAAAATAGCCACGGCCACCAACAATAGAACGCCCACGGTATAAATCGGCACCGCCAAGTTCATGAGGCGTTGGGGAGGGATTTGCGCCACCATAAACATGATGCTACCCGCGATGACCATGTTTCTGGCATGGTCCGCAAAGCGCGTGCCATGGTCATAACCCGAGGAGAACATGACGATCAGGCCCGTGCATGCCAAAACAAAGATAGCGAAGGCCAAGGGGCCATCGAATCCTTCAAACAAATGCAGGAAACGAGACCACCAACTGGGTTTTTCAATGACGCGCGACATGCCGCAATTATCCTTCGCTTCCGAGATAAATTGGGCTTTCCCTTAAATTTGGCAACGCTTCAGGTTTGCCAAGGGCCGGCGCATGGGACAATCTAACCCATGTTTTTATTGTTTGAAGAAGCCGGTAAATTTATTGCCGGACGTGTCCTGTCGGAAGCAGAAGCTTCAGTCCAGGTGGAATTGGACAGTGGCAAAAGGGTCAAGGTCAAAGGCGCCAATGTGCTTTTGAAATTTGATAAACCTGCACCTGCCCAACTTCTGGCCGAAGCCGCTCAAATTAGCCAAAGCATCGAGCTTGATTTGGCTTGGGAATTTGCGCCCGAAGACGAATTTAGCTTTGCCGATGTGGCGCGTGACTATTTCAATTCAGATGCCAGCACCGTCCAGCAGGTGGGTGCGCTCATGCGACTGTATGAAGCGCCGCATTATTTCCGTCGGGCGGGCAAGGGGAGATTCAAAAAAGCTTCGGCTGAAACCGTTCAATTGGCTTTGGCGGGCATTGAGAAGAAAAAACAAGTCTTGGCGCAAATTGAGGTTTGGTCACAAGCCTTGATCGAGGGCAATTGCCCAGCACCTATCAAGGAACAGTTGTATAAAATTTTGTTCAAGCCAGATAAAAACGCAGCTGAATACAAGGCAGTGGTGGAGGCCAGTCGGGCCAGTCAAACAGCACCCCTCAATTTGCTGCAAAACGCTGGCGCCATCGCCAGCGCTTACGATTTTCATTGGCAACGTTTCTTGTTCGATAACTTTCCCAAGGGCACTGGCTTTCCCAAATTGGAAGCGCTGGCCACGGCCCATGAATTGCCCTTGGCTGCTGTGCAGGCTTATTCCATTGACGACTCGCAAACCACCGAAATTGACGATGCCCTGTCGATTCAAGGCTTAGGCACAGGCAAAGTGGTCATGGGCATTCACATTGCAGCACCCGGCTTGGCCATTCAGCCCAACAGCCACATTGACCAGGTGGGCAGATCGCGCTTGTCAACGGTTTACATGCCCGGCTACAAAATCACCATGTTGCCCGACGAGGTGGTGCAGGGCTACACCTTGGCAGAAGGTCAAGCTTGCCCAGCCGTGTCTCTCTATGTCACGTTTGACGAAGCCACTTTGACCATTCAACAAAGTGAAACCAAATTGGAACGCGTTCCCATTGCCGCTAATTTGCGCCACGACCAACTCGATCAATGGGTCACCCAAACATGGCTCGAAGAAAACCAGCCTCCAGCCCGCGAAAACGAACCACACCTGGGTATCACTCACTCACAATTGGCGTTCTTGTGGCGCTTGGCACAGCATTTGAAAACTGGGCGTGAAGTGGTTCGCGGCAAACCCGAAACCTTCAATCGACCCGACTACAACTTTAGATTGCTGCGGAGCCACTCTGACGCACCGCCCGAGGGCAATGAAAGCGTTCAAATCAGTGTGCGACAACGCGGTGCACCGCTCGACTTGATCGTCGCTGAAGCCATGATTTTGGCCAACAGCACATGGGGTCAATGGTTGGCCAGTTTGGGTGTGCCCGCCATTTACAGAAGTCAAGCCAGCTTGTCGCCGGGCATCAAAGTTCGCATGGGCACCAAGGCTCTGCCTCACGCCGGTATTGGAGTGCCTGCCTATGCATGGAGTACCTCGCCGCTGCGTCGCTATACCGACTTGGTCAACCAATGGCAAATCATTGCTTGCGTACAGCACGGTGCAACTGCAGCCTTGGCGGCTCCCTTCAAGCCCAAAGACGCTCAAATGTTTGCCATCATCAGCGCCTTTGAAGCAGCCTACACCGCCTACAACAGCTACCAATCCGGGATGGAACGTTTTTGGACACTCCAGTATTTGAAGCAAGAAAACATCACCGAAGTGGTTGCCAGTTTGGTCAAAGAAATGGGCGGTGGCAGTTGGTTGGTTCGTGCTGACCATTTGCCGCTGATGTTGAACGTCATGGGTGGCGCTGGTTTGATGCGTGGCGACAAAGTCAAGGTTCAGTTGGGCATCATTGACGCCATGGCGCTGGATGTCACTGGTACTTTGATTGAAAAAATCAACTCCTCTGATCACAACATAGACGCAGAAAGTGCATCAGAAGACGATTCGATGGAAGACTTGGAAGAAGCCGTTACAGGACCCATTGCCATTGCATTGAATGTGAACGAAACGCCCACAGAGGACCCCTCTGCCTAATTCACGTTCTTAAACCGATCAGCACAATGCTCCCTTCTTCAATGCCCCTGTCGCTCAATCAAGGTTCGCACCGTGCCTTGCTTTGGGCCTTGGGCTTGTCGCTTGCTTTTCATGCCGGCCTGCTCACTTTGAAGTGGGCTGCCCCGGCCACATTCGATCGAATCTTTGAAACCAACACCTTGGAAGTCGTGCTGGTTAATTCAAGCAGCAAGAATGCCCCCGATGCCCCCATGGCCTTGGCCCAAGTGAACTTGTCTGGTGGTGGCCAAGTGTCGGGTACCAGCTTGCAAACCAGCCCATTCAGCGCGCAAGCAAGCAACACCAACTTGCAAGATTTGCAACAACTTGAACAAAAAATAGAATCGCTGAAAAATGAACAGCAGCAATTGATCAAACAATTGAAACAAAGCTTGTTTCAACTCAATGCCGAAAACCCACTACAAGCCAACGAAGTAAGACCCACAGATACTTTGACTGAACGCCAAAAACAAGTGACTGATCAATTGGCTCAAATTGAAAAACAGTCTCAGGCCCTTCAAGGTGGTCCTAAAAAACGCTTCATCGGCCCAGCCACAAAAGAGGTTTCCTTTGCTCGCTATTACGACAAAATGCGTCGAGCCATCGAAGTCACTGGCACTGAAAATTTTCCGCAAGCTGCTGGCCAAAAACTTTACGGTCACCTGACCATGGTTATCACCTTAGACAATCAGGGCAAGGTCTTGCACACCGAGGTGGCCAGCGGTTCTGGACAGTTCGTTCTGGACCAGAGAGCTCAAGCCATTGTTCGCGGCGCATCACCTTTTGGAGCCTTCACAGCGAACATGAAAAAAGAGGCAGACCAATTGGTGGTGGTCACTCGCTTCCAATTCGCTCGCGATGAAACGCTTGAAACCAAAATGCTAGCACCCGATTCAAGTGACGCTTCGAAGCGTGCGATTGAAACTCAGTCAAAAAATTAACGGGTATTTTTCATGGACTCTTATTGCGTTTTCGGTCATCCCATTGAACACAGCAAGTCGCCTTGGATTCAAACGCGCTTTGCAGAACTCACTGGCCAAAAACTGCAATACGAAAAAACCAAAGTGCCATTGGATGCCTTTAGTGCCACCGTTCATGCTTTCAGAAATGCTGGCGGCAAAGGCTGCAATGTCACCTTGCCCTTCAAAACCGAGGCTGCAGCGCTAGCCACTCAATACAGTCCCCGCGTAGCACTGGCACAGGCCTGCAATACACTCAAATTTGACGGCGAACACATTTATGGCGAGAACACCGATGGCTTAGGGTTGGTGACTGACTTGGTCCGCAATGCTGGTTTCAAACTACAAGGTCGCCGCATTTTGCTCATTGGCGCGGGAGGCGCAGCAGCAGGCGTCTTGGGGCCTTTGCTAACTGAAAAACCACTCAGCATTTGGGTCGCCAACCGAAGTGTTGACAAAGCCATTCAACTCGCTGCCCGACATGCCAGCTTAGCCGCATCCGAGGGCGTTGACTGCCGAGCCTTTGGCTTGACACACGAAGCCATTTTGAGCCACTCGTTTGACTTGGTCATCAACGCCAGCAGCAGCAGCCTCAACAATGCCGCTTTACCCATACCCGCCAGTGTGTTGCAAGCGAATGGCTTGGCCTGCGATTTAATGTATGGCCCCGCTGCGCAAGCCTTTATGGAATGGGCACTTACGCATGGCACCGAAGCGCGCGATGGTCTTGGCATGCTGGTCGAGCAAGCGGCGGCATCATTCCAACTGTGGCGCGGGGTACTGCCACCTACCCAACAAGTTTTGGCAGATTTAAGAGCCTTGATATCCCCCTCACAGTGACATGTTAAGTTCTATTTTTAATGCATTGAAACAATGGCTCTGGCTGTTGCTGGCAGGCTTTGTCATATTGCAATTGTTCTTTGTCGGACGTGTTGCATTCATGGCTGTGGTCGACCCCTCGTCTACGGCTTTTGAAAGATCACAAGCATGGCAAATCGTCAGCACCCAAGGCCGCCTTGTTTGGCGACAGCAATGGCAATCTGAGGATCAAATTGCAAAAACACTCAAACGGGCAGTTCTGGCATCAGAAGACAGTGCCTTCACATCTCACAGCGGTATCTGGTGGGATGCGATTGAGAAAGCATGGCAAAAAAATGCCAAAACCCAAGCCAAATTAGAAGCGCAAGCTACCAAGAAAAAGAGCACTCAAACAGCAGCACCCAAAATTGTGGGTGGCTCGACCATTACTCAGCAATTGGCTAAAAATTTACTCCTGAGTGGCGAGCGGACCCTGCTGCGAAAGGGCCAAGAATGGGTCATCACCATGGCTTTGGAAACCTTCCTAAGCAAAAAGAAAATTCTCACGATTTACCTCAATCATGTGGAGTGGGGCCAAGGTGTTTTCGGTGCTGAAGCAGCCGCACAACATTATTTTAAAAAACCTGCGTCCAAGCTCAACGCTTGGGAGGCTGCTCGCATGGCGGTGATGCTGCCGCGACCGCGCTATTTTGAAAAACTGCCGCAGTCTGTTTATTTGAGTGAACGCTCAGAAACCATCATGGCTCGAATGAACGATGTTGCCCTGCCCTGATCATTGCTTCACAATTGACCTATGAGAATTCTTGGCATTGACCCCGGCCTCCAAACCACTGGCTTTGGCGTGATTGATATGAGCGGCTCTCAACTCACTTATGTAGCCAGTGGTGTCATTCGCACCGACAAAGTGAACCAAGGCAATTTGCCCAATCGCCTGCGCGTGATTTACGACGGTATTTTAGAAATCAACCAGCGCTATCAACCCGAATTTGCTTCGGTCGAAATTGTGTTTGTCAACGTCAACCCCCAAGCCACTCTGTTGTTGGGGCAAGCGCGTGGTTGTTGCGTGACTGCTTTGGTGTCCTGCAACTTGGAAGTGGCTGAATACACTGCACTTCAGATGAAGAAGGCCATCACGGGGCATGGCCGTGCTGCCAAATCTCAAATTCAGGAGATGGTTAAGCGGATGTTGAAGTTGCCTTCGGTTCCCGGACCCGACGCTGCCGATGCATTGGGTTTGGCCATCACACACGCGCATGCAAGTCCCTCGATGAACAAGTTGGCGGCCTTGGATGTGCTCAATCGCAAAACACATGGCATGTACAGGGGTGGCCGCAGTCACTAATTTGGGCAGCGATCAGCCGTTGATTTCAGGGTGGTTGTATGGTTCCGATTGACAGCGATTTGACGAGCGCATGGAGGCCATCTACCAGGCACGTACTGGTAAAGCAAATCCTACAGGTGCTTTTTGAATATCGTCAAAGCTCACTATTTCGTAAGCATCGGGTTGATCAAGCAAGGCTCGAAGCAACTGATTGTTCATGGCATGGCCAGATCGGAATGCGGTGTAGCTTGCAATCAGGGGCTTGCCTAGCAAATACAAGTCACCCATGGCATCGAGAATTTTGTGTTTCACAAATTCATCGTCGTAGCGCAAGCCATCGGTGTTCAGCACCTTGTAATCGTCCATCACGATGGCATTGTCTAGGCCACCACCCAATGCCAAACCATTGGAGCGAAGCATCTCAACGTCTTTGGTGAAGCCAAAAGTGCGGGCACGGGCAATGTCGCGTGCGTATAAATCTCGGCCCATGTCAAACACCACTTGCTGACCTGTTGAATCAACTGCTGGGTGATGGAAATCAATTTCGAAACTCAGGCGATAGCCATCGTAGGGTTCAAGTTTGGCCCACTTGACGTTTTCGCCTTGCCCATCTTGCACTTCCACCGTTTTGAGAACTCGGATAAATTGCTTGGCGACTTTTTGCAATTCAATGCCGGCACTTTGCAGCAGAAACACAAAAGACGATGCAGAGCCATCCAAAATAGGCACTTCTTCGGCAGTGATATCGATGACCAAATTGTCGATACCCAATCCTGCACAAGCCGACATCAAGTGCTCGACGGTATGCACTTTGGCTTGTCCACTGGAAATGGTGGATGCCAAGCGAGTGTCCGTGACACTTTGAGCTGAAACCGGAATATCTACCGGCTTGGCCAGGTCGATTCTTCGAAACACGATGCCCGTGCCTGGCGGTGCAGGCCTGAGTGTCAGTTCAACACGCTGGCCGCTGTGCAAACCCACACCCACAGCTTGGGTGAGGGTTTTGATGGTTCTTTGAGCAAGCATAGGATGATTTTAAATTCTCAGCCCTAAGCTTGCTTGAAGAGGGTTTTGAGGCCCACTGTTCGAAACAATCAGTCGGCTTGCTTGCGCAAGAAAGCTGGAATTTCAATGTCATCCATGCCAGCAGAAGCCATGCCATCGACTTTGGCGGCCGCTTGTGTGCGGTTGGTGCGCCATACGCTGGGCGTATTCAAACGACCGTAGTCGCCACCCAAGGTCGTGCTTTGACCACCCAGTACAGGCGACACAGCGTCACTTGTTTCGACGGTAAATGGAACGTCGTGGGTTCCAGTGCGCAAAACTTGCAATGGAGGCGCTGTACGGCGTGCAACTTGACTTGATAAGCCCGTGGCCACCACAGTCACACGAATTTCGTCGCCCAGAGTTTCGTCGTATGCAGTACCGTAAATCACATGAGCGCTTTCTGAAGCGTAAGCACGAATGGTGTTCATGGCTTGCTTAGATTCGCTCAATTTGAGTGAGCCCTTGGCTGCGCTGATCAACACCAACACACCCTTGGCACCTGACAAATCAATGCCTTCTAGCAAGGGACAAGCCACAGCTTGCTCGGAGGCAATCCGAGCACGGTCAGGACCGCTGGCAGCAGCAGTTCCCATCATGGCTTTGCCGGGCTCACCCATCACGGTGCGTACGTCTTCAAAGTCGACGTTCACGTGGCCAGGCACGTTGATGATTTCTGCAATGCCGCCGACGGCATTTTTGAGCACGTCGTTGGCGTGTGCAAAAGCTTCGTCTTGGGTCATGTCTTCGCCGCCTGGCAATTCCATGAGCTTTTCGTTGAGCACGACGATCAGAGAATCAACGTTGGCTTCCAATTCAGCCAAACCAGATTCAGCGCTTTGCATGCGGCGACCGCCTTCAAAGTCGAAAGGCTTGGTCACCACACCCACGGTAAGGATGCCCATTTCTTTGGCCACACGAGCAATCACAGGTGCTGCGCCGGTGCCGGTGCCACCGCCCATACCGGCAGTGATGAACAACATGTGCGCGCCTTCAATGGCAGCACGAATGTCTTCAATGGCTTCCTCCGCTGCATCGCGGCCTTTTTCTGGTTTGCTACCTGCGCCCAATCCGGTTTGACCCAGTTGAATAAAGCGGTGCGCTGCACTGCGTGCCAATGCCTGTGCATCGGTGTTGGCGCAAATGAATTCAACGCCCTGTACATTGCGTTGGATCATGTGCTCAACGGCGTTACCACCGCCACCGCCCACACCGATTACTTTGATTTGCGTTCCTTGGTTGAACTCTTCGACTTGGATCATTTCAATGCTCATAGTGCTCTCCTAAAACTGTTGCAGTTGCCTAAATTTTGATTTTTGAAAATTTTATTTTTATGGGATAAAGGTGAATTCAACATTGTTGATGAGGACTCCCCCTTGCCAAGTAAATTTTCCGCCAATCCATCAGAAGTTACCCACGATGAAATCTTTGAAACGCGTGAAGGCATTGTTCATAGAGCCCTTTTTCTGCGAAACTTTGAATCCTCTTAAGCGTGCCAAACGGGCCTCTTCCATTAAGCCCATCACGGTCGCTACGCGCGGTTGGCTGACCATGTCAGACAAGGCGCCGTTGTATTTGGGAACCCCGCGGCGCACTGGCTTCAAAAAGATGTCTTCGCCCAACTCCACCATGCCAGGCATGACAGCGCTGCCGCCTGTGAGCACAATGCCAGATGACAAAACTTCTTCATAACCTGACTCCCGAATGACTTGCTGAACCAGGGAGAAGATTTCTTCGACACGAGGCTCAATCACTCCGGCCAAAGCTTGCTTGGACAACATGCGCGGCGCGCGGTCTCCCAGTCCAGGGACTTCGACTTGAGCCTCAGGATCGGCCAACAACTGCTTGGCACAACCACTCTCAACCTTGATGTCTTCAGCATCTTTGGTAGGGGTACGCAGTGCCATGGCAATGTCGCTGGTGATCAAATCGCCAGCAATGGGAATGACCGCCGTATGGCGAATTGCGCCATTGGTGAAAATGGCCACATCGGTGGTGCCTGCGCCAATGTCCACGCAGGCCACGCCCAATTCTCGCTCGTCTTCGGTGAGCACAGCCAAACTGGAAGACAAGGGATTGAGCAACAACTGGTCAACTTCTAAGCCGCAACGCCGCACACACTTGATGATGTTCTCGGCAGCACTTTGCGCACCTGTCACGATGTGCACCTTGGCTTCTAGACGCATGCCGCTCATGCCGATGGGCTCTTTCACATCTTGGCCATCGATCACAAACTCTTGAGGTGCCACCAACAACAAGCGTTGATCGCTTGAAATATTGATGGCACGAGCGGTTTCAACGACACGGGCCACATCGGCAGGCGTGACTTCTTTGTCCTTGACTGCAACCATCCCACTTGAGTTCAGGCCGCGAATATGGCTGCCTGTAATACCGGTGTTAACACGCGTGATTTTGCAGTCTGCCATCAACTCGGCTTCTTTTAAAGCTTGCTGGATGCTCTGCACAGTGGCGTCTATGTTGACCACCACACCTCGTTTTAACCCATTGCCAGGCGCAACACCCATGCCAGCCAGCTTCAATTCGCCACCTGGCATGACCTCGGCAACGACGACCATGACCTTGGAAGTTCCAATGTCGAGACCGACCACCAAATCTTTGTATTCTTTTGCCATATGTCCAACCGTTCTGATCTAAATCTTCAATCTACCAATTAGGGTTTCTTCACACTGTCTGCTGCCACGGTCGTTACACCTTTCAGCCTCAGTGCATAAGCATTTTCGTAACGCAAGTCCGCCGATAACATGGAGCTTGTGGTGCGGCCATACCGGGAAGTCACTTGCGTCAATGTTTTGAAAAACAATTGAAGCCTGTCGCCAACTTCCTGCTGCGATCCGTGGCCCAGCTCCAAAGTTGCACCTGATTCCAACTGTGCAGACCAACTGCCTCTTTGGCTCAGTTCTAACTTGTCCAAACCCATGTCCATCTTCTCCATCCGTGGCTTGAGAAATTTGAACATCTCCAAAATAATTTTGGCCTGCGACTCCGGCCCCTTCAATGTGGGCAATGTGTCGCTGTCTACATCATCTGCATTCACTTCAAAAATCGTGCCTTCTAGGCTCAAAAATTTGCCATCACCTTCTCCGCCCCATTGCGCCGCCGGTTGAAATTCGTCCAAGGTTACAGACAAACGATTCGGGAATTCTCGCCTGACCAGCGCGGAGCGAATCCAAGGAATTTGCTCAAATGCATGACGTGCTTGCAACAAATTCAAGGTGAAAAAGTTGCCAGTGAGTTGAGGTATTACATTGGCACGCAACATGACAGGGTTGCTGTGCGTCACATTGCCGCGCACCGTGACGCTTTGAATTGAAAAGACGGGATGTCGCAACAGCCAGCCCAAGCTGCTGGCAACACTCATGATCAAAGCCAGGGCAAACATACCGATGGCGGTCCATTGCATAAGACGCACATCCATGGGCAAAACGACTGCCTTTTTCATGTGGCACCTTTCGCGAAGCTTGAATGTTCCAAGCTGGCAGATGCCAGCAGGTGAATGCACAATTCTTCGTAGCTCATGCCTGCCGCTTTGGCCGACATCGGCACCAAGGAATGGCTGGTCATACCAGGCGAAGTGTTGATTTCCAAAAGATAGGGCTGACGCGTCAGTGCATCAATCATCACGTCAATACGGCCCCATCCCTTGCAACCTAAAACCTGATATGCCTTGACCGCATGGGCTTGAATGACTTTTTCTTCAGCATCTGACAGACCTGAGGGCACCAAGTACTGGGTATCGTCTGTGAAGTATTTGTTTTGATAGTCGTAGTTGCCAGAAGGTGCAACGATGCGAATGACTGGCAATGCTTTTGCTGCATCACCTTCGCCCAAAATAGGGCAAGTCACTTCATCGCCTGAAATAAATTCCTCGCACAAAATATCAGCATCACACTGGGCAGCATCTTCTAGTGCTTTAAGCAGTTCGCTGTTCCGCATCACTTTGGTTACCCCAATGGAAGATCCCTCTCGGGCGGGCTTGACAATGAGAGGGAGTCCCAAGCTTTGAAGCACATGCGCTTGATCTTCAGGGTTAATGGCATTTTGTTTCAGCAACACATAGCGTGGGGTGGGTATATTTTCTGACAACCAAACCCGCTTGGTCATGGTTTTATCGATGGCGATGCTAGAAGCCATCACACCCGATCCTGTGTAGGGAATACCCAACAATTCAAGCGCACCTTGCACGGTACCGTCTTCGCCAAATCGGCCGTGAAGTGCAATGAAGCAGCGTTGAAAACCTTCTAGTTGAAGATCAGACAAATTGCGCTCAGCGGGATCGAACGCATGTGCATCGACACCTCGCGATTTCAAGGCAGTCAGTACACCTTGACCTGACATGAAAGAGATTTCTCGCTCGGCCGATTGGCCGCCCATGAGAACGGCCACTTTGCCAAAATTCTGAGAAGCAGTGCTCATGCAGCACCTCCCATTTTTTGAACTTGAGCAGGCACGGCACCAATAGAGCCGGCACCCATGCAAATGACAATGTCGCCGTCTTTTACATTCTCAAAAATAGCCTGCGGCATGGCCTCAATTTTATCGACGAATACAGGTTCAATTTTACCCGCGACACGAAGAGCGCGAGATAAAGATCGACCATCTGCCGCAACGATGGGTGTCTCACCAGCTGCATAAACTTCTGACAACAAAACAGTGTCTGCACCATGGCTGATGACGCTTACAAAATCTTCAAAACAATCTCGTGTTCGGCTGTAACGATGAGGCTGAAATGCCAATACCAAACGGCGACCAGGGAACGCGCCACGCGCAGCAGCCAGGGTGGCTGCCATTTCAACCGGATGGTGACCGTAGTCGTCAATCAAGGTAAAACTACCCGCTTGCTTCAAGAGCTTCACTTCACCATAACGCTGGAAGCGTCTTCCAACGCCCTTAAAGTGGGCCAAGGCACGTTGCACAGCAGCATCATCAACTCCTAACTCCACGGCAACAGAAACTGCGGCCAAAGCATTCAAGACATTGTGCACACCAGGCAAGTTCAGAACAATTGGCAGATCTGGCAAGACCACGCCATTTTGACGCTGCACAGTGAAATGCATTTGACCGTTGTCTGCCCGGACATCAACAGCTCTAATTTGTGCGCCTTGTTCGAGACCATAGGTGGTCATAGGACGGGCCAGCTGATCGACAATACTTTGAACACCAGGATCGTCTGAACACAAAATGGCTGTGCCATAAAACGGCATGCGGTGTAGAAATTCAACAAAAGCCGACTTCAATTTTTCAAAATCATGGCCATATGTTTCCATGTGGTCGGCATCAATGTTGGTCACCACCGACATCACGGGTAACAAATTCAAGAAAGAGGCATCTGATTCATCGGCCTCTACCACGATGTAGTCACCTGTTCCCAACTTGGCATTCGTGCCTGCACTGTTCAATCGACCTCCAATGACAAAGGTTGGATCCAAGTTCGCTTCGGCCAACACGCTGGCCACCAAACTGGTGGTGGTGGTTTTGCCGTGGGTGCCCGCAATGGCAATACCCTGTTTCATACGCATCAATTCAGCCAGCATGACCGCGCGTGGCACCACAGGAATATGACGCGACCTGGCCACCAAAACTTCGGGGTTGTCGGCCTTCACGGCTGTTGAAGTGACAACAGCATCGGCACTCTTGACGTTGTCTGCACTGTGCCCAACATGCGTTTGAATACCCAATGCCGCCAAACGCCTGAGCGTGCTGCT
>Ga0209768_10001810_pt1 | contig 13501 bp, 31 predicted proteins | sample LauGreSBDMM110SD_3_FD_187564 | JGI IMG/M metagenome (GOLD analysis project Ga0209768, IMG submission 187564) | Freshwater lake microbial communities from Lake Michigan, USA - Sp13.BD.MM110.SD (SPAdes) (version 2) | ecosystem: Environmental > Aquatic > Freshwater > Lake | place: Lake Michigan... | reverse complement strand
AAGCGCCTACGTCAGTAAATAAAAAAGGCGGAGTTAAATCTCCGCCTTCCCATCTGCTATAGGATTAATCCCTGGTTCTAGATCGTCGTAATTGACAGTATGGATCAGGGATTTCTTTTTCTCTTCATCCCAATCCTTAAGATAATCATTGTCCTTATCAAATAACACTAGATACTCTTCCTCAGTGATCTCTCTGACTCTAGAGATAGATTCACCTAGCCATTCCTGGCTCCATTCATCTGCTTCGTTCAGGGTGACTGTATCAGCTGCATGAACACCATCTTTGCAACGAACCACATAAGAATTACGGAACGAAGATACTGCATCTACTAAAAATAATTTCATAAATCATACCCCTTAAATATCATCGCGCTTTCTATCTGCCTATCAGGATATTCTACAGATACAAGGTGCCTTGCTTCAGATTCTGTCTTAGCAGCAATTATGCAAGATTTCGTCGTATTTTTAAACCTAAAGATCCAGATTATTTTTTTATCTTTTTCCTGATCTCTACCATCACTCGATCCAGCCATTTTTCTGCCTTCTTCTTTGTATCAAAATATGGAGAAAGAGTCTTGCCATCCTCTGAGATCCAAAGGTATATAGAATCTTTCATATGATCATCTTTGTACTCAATTAGCTTCATTTGTCTTATCCTTTGCATAAGGGATACGGAGCGACTCAATCCATTGGATAAGGCGATCTTTTAGATCTTGGTTCAAAATTTGCTGTGTTTGAATCTCAAACTGCAATGATTGGATCTCAAGTTGCTGTGTATAGATCAAACCAAAGAGCACCAAGATCATAGATTGCTGGATCAGTTCATTATAATCGCCGTATATACCTGCCGTGATAAAGATGGGCAGCGTTGCGATAGCTCCTATCAAACCAAAATTACAAGAGAACCATTTATAGATTTTAATGATCATGCAGCCTCCTTGACTTCCAAATTAATATAGCGTGCATTCTGATCGAACATCTGAACATCACGCACCCAACGCTTGGCATCCTTCTCAGAGATAAAGTGCAGGCGATCCTTGATCGTCAGTCCGTTCAGGATGCCGTTTGTCAGCAACTTCTCAAACTCAACTACGAAGTTATAACCAGTAGCCTTAGAATAGATCGAGCTCATTGTATTCTCCACTGTTTCCATCATATAATTAATATAGCACATGTTGCTATTAATGTCAACAAGATCTTAAGATATTTTTATTTTCTTTCAAAAATATCTTGACCTTCCAATCTATCTTTTCTTCGATATATCTTACTGCAAGAAAGTCAAAATGCATAGTAGCCAACAAAAGATTGCCGAAGCATTTCTGCTCGACAATCTTTGCACCTCTTTTAACTGTCACTTTGTACATGTTATAAACCTTTGGTGGACCCGATAGGATTTGAACCTATGATCGCTCGCTTATGAGGCGAGAGCCTTAACCGCTTGGCTACAGGTCCTTAGAATGGTATGATATATGTTTCACCGTATTTAATCAACTGATTTAAACTATTTATTTCAGTTGTCAGACGATCAATTTGCTTTTGATCTTCTTCCCATATTGCATCATACATTAACTTTTGTGCTTCTTTAATTATATCATCGATCCTAGGATAAGGAGGTCTGACGTATTGTATAGTCATCTTGTTACCTTAAAAATCATTATCCAGAGGTGATGTATCTTCTGTATCAAAATTCAAATCAAACTCTAGCTGGCTAGTCAATGTGACAGCTTTTGATCGCCAATCACGTTGCTGGAGCTGAGCCTTTTCTTGACTGAGTTCTAACTGCTCACTTGCTATCATTATAACAAAGTCTCGATACTTTTGCAACAGTTCATTTTCTTTGTCAATTGCATCAGCATAATTTTTCATTAGACCAATCTGAGACTCTAGAGAATAGATCATTGCTTCCTTATCAGCGATTGTCTGCTTCATGTCCATGATCCCACCAGGACCAAACTCTAACTTTTTAGCTCTCATCTTATACATCACTAGTTCTTCTCCGACTCAGCAAGTTGATCATTGATCCATTTCTTGAGGATCTGCCTGGCAGGATTAACGATCTCCTGAACATCATCACTCTTCAATGCAGTCTCACCATACTCTGAAGCAGCGATCATCATGATCGTATCACGCTTTGGGATAGCGATTGAAGGGATAATTGCGACCAAGAAGATTACTAGTGCTAGGCGAAAGACCTTAATCCAAAAATCCATCATGGATTTTTCATCATGTGCATGTTTTTCATAGCCTGCTCCTTCGCGCACAGAGGTTCTGAATTCAGAACGCTTTTGTAAGTAGGCTATACTTGAAAGGACCATCACAAAAACAGATAAAGTTGACAATATAGCAAAGAGAGAACCTAGCTTTGGTACCACGTCTGCAAAGTAAATTATAATAGATAGGTTATTCATCAGTAATCATCCTTCTCAAGATCGGCCAAAACAATATTAAGTGCAGCACGAGCCTTGTCACCACGGTCTTCTTCAATGATCGCATCCACTGCAGGAGCATCAATCCCCCACTCTGCGTAAAATGCCAACACTTCCCTAAACTTAACGATCTCTTCGGCGGCTTTATGGGAATACTCTGCCAACTCCCCCATGCTTACGTCATGCGGGTCTTCACACCAATCTCTCAAGCGTTCAACAATATCCATCACGTTTTCTCCTTCAGTGCTTTACCAACCGTTCTTGTAATCTCTTCGCGTACCTTTCGATCAGGGCTGTTCACATCTTTACAGGCTTTCAATACGGTCGAGAGAATTTTCCGCAACCGCTCAATCTTGGCGTTTTGTATTTCTACATCGGCATAGGCTCCATTGCGACATTCACTCGCAAATTCAACTTGCCCTCGCAGTTGCTCAATTATATCGGCGGCTTTTTGCGGGTTTATGCTGTCGTACATCGCCATCATTGCGTTTGCAAACCAAACAATCATATATCCTTCATCACTGAATACTTCACGATCCATGTCTTTTGTTGTTTCAATAAAAAACTTAGCCCATGCTTGAGCATCAGGATTGTGGTGTATGGTCATATCGTAATCCATCACTCTTTCTCCTTCAGTGTCCTAATATACGAAAGCAGTACCACCAGCTGTTAGTCGCCAGACACTCGCTCCATATAGAAGCCTCGTACCAGATAATAGCTGCTATGATAGCAATGATTGCTGCTATGCCGATTAAATTCTTCATTATTCAATTCCAAAATGTTCTCTAATACTTTTAGATAAATCTTCACGCCAAAGAGTATCAAAATCTCTCTGATAATCTTCATTGAAATGTCGGACACATTCCTTCACAATCAACTCGGCAAACTCTTCAAATTGATGTTTAGATATGGTATAATCCCAACCACATCCAGAAACATTAGGTCGTTTAATAATATCAGCCTGTTCAGCAAGTTCTCTAAATCTTTCGTTCATCATTCTGCCTTTCTTCTTTAACGGTCAGTGTAGCGTCTCTCAAGCGATACCCAAGATCATGCCATTTTTGTACCTTCCATGAGAAATCGCTGACTGATGGCTGGCACTGGATATGCTTAGCCCAAGCTAGAGTAGCCGTTAAGTCAAAGGTGTGGTATGACATCCTTGGGATGATACTGTCCCTGTCCTTCTCATCCCAGGGATTGAGTGGCGGGGCGATCACGAACCCATCGATATTCACTCTGCCTTCCGCCATGCTATTACGTTATGGGGTTCGTCGGGATAGTATTTCCATGCCACTCGATCAGCTCTCATGTTAAGCACCACCTCGCCGCTAGCCAGCATGATATCTACTTCAAAAAGCGCACCACCAGGAGGAACAGTCTGCATGTTATGCTGTATCCACAGACGCTGCTTCTTCTCAGGCAAAGCATCCACCTTCTCGTAGATCTTCTTGAGGAGGATCTCGATGTCCAGCAACTGATTCTTAATATCTGTATCCACCTTCTCTACTCCCGCTTTCTTCTTATAGTACCTATCTGTGTAATCTTTGCTAGTGATCAGCTCGTTCCTATTTAACTTCGCCGTAATGACAGCATCTATGACCTCGTAGCAAATCACGCCACAGAAGCCGTTCCATATGTCAAATCTGCTAAATGGCAATTCGGTAGCTATAGAGTCGATCCACTTACGCACCCTTCGAATATCATCTAAAACGCCTGGCCGCCCACCCATCACTCTTTCTCCATTGCTCATATTATTAATATAAGTTATTTTGATAAAAATGTCAACTACTAATATTAATCATTATATATCATCAAGGTATCGTTGTTTAGCCTCAGCAATCACTCGGTTATAATCCCACCCGTCACCGGTATCTTGACCTCGATCACACATCCAAGTCAGATTAGCAGTGTATTCTGTAACCGGTTTGCCTCGCTCATCCGAGCCTTTATATGCTTTGAGACTTTTATCCAACGTATTATAAACTAGATGCCACGCACCATTCATGATCCATCCACGCCAAATACCATCTTTAAAAGATACATTGTCGCAGTAGAGCCAAATGTCATTGTCAAACAGAAATACTTTGCTAGTACGATCACCCATCACTCAGCTTCCCCAATTAGCGCGGAACCTCGGCATGATGTCATAATACATAAACTTCAATCCCTCTAGCTTGGGCAATAATTTTGCTAGATCGCGAGATCGATGGCGGTTAATGCTCCATCCGTCTTCGATTGTATATACCATGAAGAAAAGCTCTTGCGCGCCTTTTGCAAGTTGTGGATTAAACAGATCTCTTATCAAATCAACAGTTGCCATCACGGTCCGCCGCTTCTGTTTCTGTGACGACACGCAAGAACTCTTGCTTTTGCCATTTGTGTTCAGCGACAGTTGCCGCCCAGCCGGCATCCATTCTGGCCTTTTTGGTCCTTGCGGCGATCTCTATATTGTTTTCTGCTTCGAGCCTTACGGCCTGGAGAGCGTTCGCTGCCGCGGCACTTACGGCCCTTGCGGAAACCACTGCAAGGGCCTCTGCTGCGGCCCTTGCGGCCCAGGTAGCAATCCATGATGTCTCCTTCTCGGCGCTGGCAGGCAGGCCATAAGCGTTTGTCGCAACGTCATATGTAGCGCTCCAAATGGCGTCCCGAGCTGTCTTCAACTCTCCATCCGTCGCTTCACCGTTTGCATACCGTTCTGCAACGTCAATCGCGTTCTTGACAATGGGGTTGGTATTCAGATGCTGCACACGTCGAGCATATGCAACCATCAACAATCGCCATTCACGGTCATATTGCGGCTCAGCGCGGCAACGCACATGCGCGTCATATAGTCCGTTAATCTTAATGATCGTCGCAAACGACAAAGGCTCATCGTCCGCAGATGTTTTACCAAGACCATCGAGCAAAGTTGTCCACCCGTTTACGCACGGCCAATGCTCATGTATTCTGTTTAATGTTGTCGTTATCATGATGTAAACTCCTTTGTTACATTACAGCAAATCATATTGAGTCATCACATTTTCCATGCCGTCATACTCATCGATACGATACAAGGTACCTTCTGGAAGCTCATGAATCCTCAATCGTGCAGCATTGCCAGAAGACTTCTTTGGACCCATCTCTTCGACTACCTGCACTAAGATTGGATCATCACGAGACAGCAAATCATAATCCCAGTCCAAAGGTTTTGGCTCACCTTTGAACTCCCAATAAAGATCTACAGCAGCTTTAGAAAGCTCAAACCCGCCATAACAAGAATTATATACTATCTTGGTCACGCCACGCTCCATTCATACTCGTCATGAGTCATCACATTTTCCATGCCGTCATACTCTTCGATACGGTATAGGGTGCCTTCAGGAATTTCACGGATGTTAAGATAGGCATGACGTCCGTTGGCACCTTCACCCAATTCCTCCACAACCTGTGCTAGGACAGGATCATCACGCTTTATATCTCCATACCACCAATGTTCTGGATCTGGGTGAGTTTCGCCCTTAATTTCCCAGTATCGGTCGATTGCCTCTGCAGATATTCCAAACCCACCATAACAAGAATTATATACTATCTTAGTCATCATATCACCACTCGTACTTGTCTTCTTCATCGCCGACAGGCCATTCAAGTTCATCCATGTATTCTAGGAAATCTTCACGGACCATAAAGTATGCGACAGCCCGACGAAGCGACTTGATCAGCTTACGATGCTCCTTACGAGTATCACACACATTTATCTTGTTGATATAATCCTGGATGTTTTGCTCGAGAACACGTTGAAGTTCCCGCAATACGATAGCATCAACCTGCTCTGATTCTAATTCAATATTGACTTTCATTTTAGTTTCCTTTTTGCGTTGGTTCCATGCCGACAGGCCATTCAAGTTCATCTATGTAATTCAGGAAATCTTCATGGTCCATGAAGTATGCAATTGCACGGCGAAGCGACTTGATCAGCTTACGATCCTCTTTACGAATATCGCCGCACCATTGATCATCGTTGATATAATTACGGATCCTTTGCTCGAGAACACGCTGAAGTTCCTGCAATACGATAGCATCAACCTGCTCTGATTGCAATTCAATATTGACTTTCATTTCAGTTTCCTTTTTTCATCGATTAAGTTCCAAAGTATCTATCATGTTATTATAATAAGAGTTTTGTCTGATAATGTCAAGCGCTCATACCAATGTCTTGAACATTTTTTTTCGACCTTCTACACCCAATTGGATATCAAAGATAGTAGAGACTCTCTGGAGCATGATGCAGGCCATCATCAATACTTCTTTCTCATCATCACACATCATGATCTGTTGATCTACCGGCCGTATCAACTCCTCCATCCGGGCGCTGACCTTATTCTCATCATACTCTTTCATATGAAACCTCAATACGCAACTGTCAATGACAATGCTTCTTTGATGACAGCGAGGAGATCTTCTTCGCTATTGCAGAGGATCTGACTCGGAGTCACCCAATCGTTATTTTTATCTCGACCGCTGACTTCGATCATGAATCCATTGTCATATCGATTTACAGTGAATGACTCAATGGCTTTATCTAATTTCTTGAGCTTCATCTCAGCATCCTTTCTTTAATCTTCTTGCTTCCAGGTCGACTTAAACACATCTACAGCACGTTCATCTAGGTACAAAGAAAGTTCTTTGAGTATATCCAAAGATTCGATCCTGTCGATGAGATCTTGAATCCGCATGATAGTGCCGTCAATGCCACCTGATGCTTCTTTCCACGCAAACCGATAACCGAATTTCTTTTCAGCGCCGTCATGGAGATACTTTTCGACCGTATCCAAAGAATCGCCATCTGCGATAAAGAAAACCCGGATCCGGACATCTTTGATATCATATGTGTTCTTGATGTATGGGCTTGCTGAATGCTTATTCAATTTCAGAGCATAGAGGCGACCGAAGATATTTGTGCTCTTGCCTGTATATCCGATATTCGCATTGACAAGCGAGTCACCGATATCATTGATATCTTTTGCTAGCGCGATCTGATAGATAGCATTCTTGCCATTCTTATCAGTGATCATCGCGCTAGTCCGTGACTTAGGACCACGCAATTCTGAGACAGGCATCCAATCAAGCTTGCCCGAGATGAGAGTTGTAGGATCAAAGCGTTCGATGGTAGCGATCTTTTCGGAAGTCATTTTAATTTCTTTCATGATATAGGGGTTGTTTTTCAAAGTTAGTGGAGATGCAGCTTACGCTGCATCCGCCATTTCTACTGCCTTTTCTAATGCCATCACTTTACGCTGGCGATTAGATCCGTACCATGCAGACTGCAGTCGTGTATCAGGGCTGTGACCGAGGAGATGGTCGACCGTATAAGTCACGGCATTGAATGCCTGCCAGAAAGTACCTGCACCATACTCTGCACCTGGCTGAGTCTCAAGCACCTGGAATGCCTGCTGAGCAGGACGTGAAAGGATCTTCGTATCCTTTGCCTTAGTAGACATCGCAGGGAACACTGACTGGAGATATTCAGTGAGCGACTCACCCGTGAAGTTCTTTGTCGAAAGATGCTCTGCGACTTCCTTGTACGTATTCATCTTGGTCGATGCTACGCCGAGCGTACGCTTTACTAGTTCACCATCAAATGACCGACGATGGTTAAGACGTACAAAGAGGTCACTAGAAGTACCCAGAGAAAGAGTAAGAGTATTATTACATACGACACGAATCGGAGTAAACCGGATATCAATGCACTTCCCATACTCATGAGGATTGCTAAACAGAAGATAAGAATCAACACGGTCACCTCCGAGAATCTCAAACGAGTCCTTAACCTTTGCCAAGGCCCAGACGTTCTTTCCTTCACGGAGAGAACCAGCAGTATGCATCTCCATATCACCTGCATCTACGAAGTCCTTGAAGAACTCGAATGCTGTATGATTCTGCACAGGATTCCAATCTTCCGAGATGTTCGAAAGGATCTTGTTGTCAGAAGAACGCACCAAAGCACTCTGTCCCGTAGGAACAAGCTGCTCGCCGATACGAACGAATGCTGGGATCTTATCTACAGTCCAATCAAGGCCTGCCTTAACGAGCATCTGATCTGGCGTCAGATCATTGAGGACTGGAACACCCAGACCGTGCCAAGGAGTCTCACCAGCGTATGCCATAGTTTCTACTAAATGTGCCATCTTATATTTCCTTTGTGTGTTTCTATTATTTGATATTAAGGTATTATGATAAAAGTGTCAACCGTTTTTTACATGCTCCAATAAGCTTCATTTGCTGGATTGCAGATATAAGGAGTAGAAGCAAGGATCTCGATCTGCTTGCCACTCATCAAGTTCGTGACAATCTTAGTGCGCTTGGACTCGATAAAGACCTTACGATACCCATAGACCTGGGATTTGGCTGTATCTAGCTTCTTGCCCATCTTATGGCACATCTCTGACACGATCTCGAGATCAGTCTCGCCACGGTTCATAGCTGCCAGGATGAAGTTCTTGACTTCGTATTTCTTAGAGCGAATCATTTTCATTTCCTTTGTTTTCATCATATTATTAATATAAGGTATTATGATAAAAATGTCAACCAATATTTTCAAAATAACGCACATCAGCTGCAGTGGTGTATGGATTCTCTGCCATAATCTTGGCAGTCAGTTCTTCCGTCAGGGTATCGATAAAGGCTAGGATCGTGTCTGCGAGGCCGTATGCCTCATCGTCCATGGCCTTGCTGTAGCTTGCCTCGAGGAAGTCTAGAGAAGACCGGATCTGATCGATGTTGAGGTGGTTGAACATGCTGTTTTCCTTTGTTTTCATCATATTATTAATATACGATAAAACTTAGAAAATGTCAACTGCTTTTATTAAAAAAATAAAATTAATTTGAGTGTTTTTTCATCGTGCCGTCAGGGGACACATGATACGCATGGAAGCGAGTCTTGGGATACTCGCGCTTCAATCCGAGGAAAGCATCGAGATTTTCCTTAGAATCGTCATACATCTTGACATGCGAATAAGGATGTTTATCCAGATGCTGTCTGATATAGACTAACTTCTTGTGAGCAGGCGGCTCATTGCCCGGTATATTTCCTGCCCTATAGACATGGATGCTGTCCATGTCTTTGATGCCGTGAGCAGAGAGCGTCTTTATGAAATTGTCTTTATTGTCAAGATCTGCTCTTGCTGTATTGATGATAACTTTATTTTTAGGATTCTTGTTTGTCGTAGCTTGCACAGCATTGATGGTGCGGATCATCTTCTTGATAGGATAGGAATGGCTGAAGACCTTAGAGCTTCTAAACTCGCTGTAATCATATTGATGATCTGGGTGCAATTTGTGAGTGTTATATTCAGATGGAGAGAGCTTTTTGACAGTATTACCTGCTTTATCTTTGACATGGATCTTAGCATCGGAATGAACCAATGTGTCGTCCACATCAAAGACGTGAAGAGCGGAGTTTTCTGTTATGTATTCCCTGAATGATATCATGTTGATATTTATCAGTTACACATCGTCTGATACTGCTGAACCCACTGATAACCATTCCAATAGCTACCCATGAATATGTTCTGACACATTGGTTGATATCTAGGTTGATGATAATACTGCTGCTGATTCATAAGCATGCCGCCAATGATCAGTCCACCTACGATACCACCAAATACTGCACCATTGTTGTTATTATGGCGATATTGTTGGTGCTGATGATGATACTGATGGTTATGGTTGCGCTGTCCTGCTTCTGCGGACATTGTGCTTGCAATCAATGCAGCTGCAATTGCTAACTTACGCATTGTAGTTCTCCATTTTTACTGCTTTCCAGTGATTTTTTTTAATGTCCATTGTGATTATATATGCACTTTTGATGCGTTTGGCTTGGCTTTCACCAAAAGTGTGTGTCCATCCTTCGCGCTTATATATCTTGTGCCGCAGGTCACACATTGTTTTTGCAGTGATCACTGTAGTTCTCCAGACGTTTACGGTTATAGGAACCGGTACCTTTTTTAGCAAGCACAATACGCTGGTGATACTTACGATCTGCCAGTGCTTTTGCCGATGCTGATTTGTGTGCTGTTGTTTTCATATTATTAATATACGTTATTATGATAAGAATGTCAACTAGTTTTTATAAAAAAATTGCCGTCTTTATCTTCTATCAACGCTGTGCAGCTTTCGACCCAATCGCCACAGTTCATGTAGGTCAACCCATTTATATCACGTATATTTGGATGATGAATATGACCACAAATAATACCAGAAGCACTTTTCGATTTTGCATAATTTAACAGGCTCTCTTCGTAATCTGAGATGAAATTTACAGCCTTCTTTACCTTGTATTTTGCCCAGGCGCTTAGCGACCAATAAGGTAGATTGAACGTGTTTCGGATCTTAGCAATGACTGTATTAAGCATGATAGAGACATCATATGCCCAGCTCCCAAGATGGCTGAGCCACTTCATCTTATTGACTATCACATCAAATTGGTCGCCATGCAAGACCATGATCTTCCTGCCGTCAACAGTCGTATGGATTATAGTATCTTCTATGACGATATTGCCAAACATCTGAGGAGCAAACACCCTGAGGAACTCGTCATGATTGCCGGCAATGTAATAGATCTTAGTCCCTTTACGACCTTTACGCAAGATCTTCTGTATCACATCATTATGCGATTGTGGCCAAAAAAAATTCTTGCTGAGAGCCCAACCATCGATCAGGTCCCCAACAAGATATAAGTTATCGCATTCAAACGTTTTTAAAAAATCTAATAGTAGCTCTGCCTGGCACATCTTAGTTCCGAGATGAACATCAGATATGAAGACCGAACGATAGTGTTCCATCTTAGTATCGATTGCCGATTGTATATTTAGTGATCAGATTCCAGTTCCCTTTTTCTTTGAATGGGATGATCTTTATCTGATTTAAAGGGATGTCTGTATTGCTTGTCTTATTAGGATCTGCTTGTTCTATCAGATCCCATTCGTCTAATAGATTCACGATCCTATTACGTCTTGCTATATCACCTTCTGAGAAATCTGCGTTCTTTCCATCTAGAAGGAATAGCTCTTTAAAATGAACGATATAATATTTACCTTGCTTGTGCAAGATATGGCATGATTGATATAGGGTATTTTCTTTCTTAGAAGCAAGACCTATTCTAGATAGAGTCTCTTTTACTTTTAGAAAATCTTCTGGATTTTTAAGGTACACCTCCACCATCTGATTCAGATCGAACATAATTACCACCTTTTGTTATTCTTATTCTTATAAGGTCAATTTGTTCTTTTGATAACAACTTTGATATCTCAAGAGCTCTGATATAATTTACGTTATAATATTCTTGAATAACATCAACAGGTTGATTCTTCTGTTTCTTATGCCATTTAGAAAAACGCTTACCACAACGTATACTATTTATGTAATAGTCATTTTTCAGAATGTTATCTATCGAATTTGTGCGGTTTATCTCATTAGCGTACATAATAGTATCAGAAAAGTATGACAATGCTCTATTTACTACAAAAGAGTTGTATTCCTTTTCTATCAGGTCAGGATGATCAGAGTCTCTAATCAGATCCTTCTTGGTGATATTGATTGCGTTGACGAAATCAAAGGGGTTCATTCAAACACCACAGACATCATCGTTTCAGTCAAGAATGCTGCCATATTGATCTCATGATCGGCAGCGAATGCTGCTTGATACTGATACTTGCCGATCAATATGACGAGCTCTGGGATAGAATCGGGTTTGACATGAGAATATACAGTATCATAGAACTTACGAAATAGCGCAGCAGAATCAGAGTCAGAGTTTTCTGCTACCCATACGCGCATCTCTTTGAAGTTCCGAGCCTTAAGGATATTGACGAGAGCCTTAAACTTCTCGTCAGATAGATTGACAAAGATACCAGAATCGATGGTACCGTTTACGGAGTATCTCTGTAGTTCATTAAGCACACGTCGCCAATCAGGCATATGCTTAGAAACAAGATCAGCAACAACAGCTTTGTCATAAGTAATGTTTTCCGTGTCTAATATCTTGCAAGTCCGCTTAAAGAACTGCGAAGCCAACTTAGGTATGTCACTCTTTGCAAACTTAAAATCTACGACCGAACATCTCGAGTGTAGGGGCTCGATGATGCGCTGCTTAAAGTTACAGGTGAGTATGAAACCGCAGTTCCTTGAGAATTCCTCCATGAAATTGCGTAGAGCTGGCTGCGTTGAATTTGCATTAAGGTAGTCGGCCTCGTCAAGGATGACGTACTTTCTGCCTCCCGCAAAAGATACCGAGGAAGCAAACTGTAGTATCTCATTCCTAAGTGTATCGATGTTCCCATTCATGCTCCCGTTAATTATGATATAATCTGCATCTATCTGCTCTAACATGGCGCGAGCCACTGTGGTCTTACCCACACCAGCCCCGCCTGCTAGGAGTAGATTCGGAATCTTTTCTTTGTCTACGAACTGCTGAAATGCTGTCTTCAATTCACCAGGTAGCACACAATCACTTATATTCTTCGGTCGATACTTCTCGACCCATAGAAATTCATCACGAACCATAACCATCTTAATACAACCTTAGTTTTTGAAAGAACTTGTAGCTTCTATAGCGACATAATAGCGTACGCTAGGTTGATCTGGTTTAGAGTCAGATGAGAACAGAGCTAACCCCTTAGATGATATCTTAACATTATAATTAGTAGAAATCAACTTAATAATGTTCTCTGCCTTGAAGATCATATTGAAACTGATATCAGTCGTTCCTAACTTGATATTGAAAGCATCAGTGCTAGGATTCTTAGAGTTAGTGCAAGACATCTTAAGGTTTGCGCCGTCACCTACGACAGCAATATCTGGGAGTTGCAAGACGCCCGCTGCTCGTACAACCTTCTGCAGATCTTCTTGGGTGATATCGAAATCAATGTCAGCACCCGGGAAATTGATATCTTTCTCAGGTGGTGTGACGATCATAGAAGGATCAGCATAGGTATAGTTCAAGGTCTGGCTACCTGAGATGATAGTCATCTGTTTCTCACCGAAATCTAATTCTGGTTCATTGAATAGCGAGAGAACACCCAGGAATCTAGACAGTTCAT
>Ga0209768_10001798_pt1 | contig 13531 bp, 12 predicted proteins | sample LauGreSBDMM110SD_3_FD_187564 | JGI IMG/M metagenome (GOLD analysis project Ga0209768, IMG submission 187564) | Freshwater lake microbial communities from Lake Michigan, USA - Sp13.BD.MM110.SD (SPAdes) (version 2) | ecosystem: Environmental > Aquatic > Freshwater > Lake | place: Lake Michigan... | reverse complement strand
ATGTGCAAAGTCAAAGCGCGTGCGCTCAGCATTCACCAAAGAACCTTTTTGCTGCACATGGTCGCCCAAAACTTCACGCAGAGCTTTGTGCATCAAGTGCGTGGCAGAGTGGTTTCGCACGGTGGCGGCACGCAGATCTGAATTGACTTGCGCTTGAACAGCATCGCCTACTTTCAGACTGCCTTTTAGCAATGTACCGTGGTGACCAAACACATCTGCTTTGATTTTCAATGTATCGGCCACTTCAAATTTGGCTGCTGCAGTTTGGAGCAAACCTTGATCGCCTACTTGACCGCCAGACTCTGCATAGAACGGTGTCATATCTAGAACCACCACGCCTTCTTGCCCGGCATTCAAGACTGTGGCGTGCACGCCGTCAACATACAAGGCCAACACTTTGGTGTTCGCTTGAAGCTCATCGTAGCCAACAAAAGTATTGCCAGTCCCGCTGTATTCCAAGGCACGGTCCATTTTGAATTTACCGGCTGCACGCGCTTGAGATTTTTGGCGCTCCATAGCGGCTGCAAAGCCAGCTTCGTCCACACTCAAATCGCGCTCGCGGCAAACGTCTGCCGACAAGTCCAAGGGGAAACCGTAGGTATCGTGCAATTTAAATGCCACTTCGCCTGGCAAAACTTTGACGCCGCCTTCAAGCGCTGCATCCAAAATTTGCATACCCACTCCAAGCGTTTCAAAGAAGCGCTCTTCTTCGGCTTTCAAAATATCGGTGATTCGTTTTTCTTGCGAGGCCAGACTAGGATAAGCCGCGCCCATGAGTTTGACCAAATCGGGAACCAACTTGTGGAAAAACGGTGTCTTTTGGCCCAGCTTATAACCGTGACGAATGGCACGGCGCACAATGCGTCGCTGAACATAACCGCGGCCTTCGTTGCTAGGCACCACGCCATCGCTGACCAAGAATGCTGTAGCGCGAATGTGATCCGCAATGACACGCAAAGATTTGTTTTGCAAATCGGCACAACCAGTTTCTCGCGCAGCTGCTTTGATCAATGCATCAAAAATATCGATTTCGTAGTTGCTGTGAACGTGCTGCAGAATGGCGGCTAAACGCTCAAGGCCCATGCCCGTGTCAACGCAAGGAGCAGGCAAGTTCTTCACGCTGCCATCAGGCTGCATGTCAAACTGCATGAAAACGTTGTTCCAAATTTCAATGTACCGGTCACCATCTTGCTCGGGGCTGCCAGGTGGGCCGCCAGCAATTTTAGGGCCGTGGTCGTAAAAAATTTCTGAGCAAGGACCGCAAGGACCGGTGTCGGCCATCATCCAGAAATTGTCGGACATGTAGCGTCCGCCTTTGTTGTCGCCAATGCGCACGACGCGCTCGGGCGGCAGACCAATCTCTTTCGTCCAAATGTCGTAGGCTTCGTCATCTTCGATGTAGACCGTGGCCCATAATTTTTCAGCTGGCAATTTGTAAACTTGGGTCAGCAATTCAAAGGCCCATTTCAAGCTGTCTCGTTTGAAATAATCACCAAAGCTCCAATTGCCCAACATTTCAAAGAAGGTGTGGTGACGCGCGGTGTAACCCACGTTTTCCAAATCGTTGTGCTTGCCGCCCGCACGCAAGCAGGCTTGTACAGACGTTGCACGCACATAACTTCGCTTGTCTTCGCCCAGGAAAACGTCCTTGAACTGAACCATGCCAGAGTTGGTGAACATCAAAGTGGGGTCGTTGCCAGGCACCAAGGGGCTGGACGCCACCACGGTATGACCTTTGGACGCAAAAAAGTCGAGGAATGTTTTGCGAATATCGGCAACAGAAATAACAGGTGTGCTCATGTCAGGGGTATCTTAAATAAAGCCAAACTGGGCTCAACTTTCCATTATAAGATTGCGAGTACTGCTTCCGAGCTTTCTAAAATAATCCTAGGAAACCCCATGGACATGAAAACATCCCCTTTGGCCTTGCTCAAAGACCCCTCACTTCTAAAAACAGACGCCTTGGTCAACGGACAGTGGGTCAAAGGCAGCACCCGATTTGACATCCATGATCCCGCCACAGGGTCAAAACTGGCCGATGTGGCCAACTTGGGAGCCGCCGAAGCCGAGCAGACCATAGCTGCTGCCAACAACAACGCAGAGTTTGGTTTTGCCAGTGATTTCTCCTGCCGCGATGTAGGCAGAATTTTCCGGGTTAGCGAAGCTTTGGATTACGGCATGGTGGGTATTAACGTGGGTGTCATTGCCACCTAGGACGTACCCTTTGGCGGCGTCAAGCAGTCGGGCTTAGGAAATAAACCCATTCATCACAAAGCAAATTCTATTCATCGCAATTGGAGAGCATCATGAAAGTTGGTATCGCAGGCATCGGCAAAATGGGCAATGCCATTGGTTCACGCCTTTTGGGGCTGGGCTATTCTGTCACTGTGTGGAACCGAACATCCGACAAAGCCAGCGCCCTTTTGAATGCCGGCGCGCAGTGGGCCAGCACGCCCAAAGTGTTGGCCGAGTCTGTTGACACCGTCATCACACTGCTCACCAACGAAGCAGCCATCGACGATGTTTACTCAGGCACCGAGGGCCTCTTGTCTGGCGCAGGCGCACATCCCACTTTCATCGACATGAGTACCGTCAATCCCACCAAACCACCCGACTTGGCCTTGCGTGTCCAAGCCGTTGGTGCTGCCTATTTAGAGTGCCCTGTGGGCGGCAGCATTGGCCCTGCCAAGGAAGGCAAATTGCTTGGGTTTGTAGGTGGCCAAGCAGCCGATCTGGCCAAGGTTCAATCTTTGTTAGAACACCTTTGCAAACGCGTTGAACATGTGGGCACCTACGGCGCTGGATCGACCATGAAGATGGCCGTCAATTTGCCTCTCATGGTTTACTGGCAAACCTTGGGTGAAGCACTGTCCTTGATTGACCATCTAAAACTAGATCCTCAAAGGGTGGTTGACATTTTGTCTGAAAGTTCAGGCGGACCTAATATGCTGAAGGTGCGCGGCCCCTTGCTGGTTCAAGCCTTGGGCCATCAGAAAAACGACACCGTGACGGTGGATGTAGCCACCATGCGCAAAGACATGCGAACCATGCTTGCGCTGGCCAAAACAAATCATAGAGAATTGCCATTAACCACCATGGCTTTGCAAAAATTTAACGAGGCTGCAGACTCTGGCCTAGATGGCAAAGACTGCACTCAACTGCCCGTTTGGTGGCTTGGCCAAGGCGCTCACTCAAAGTAAGGCCTTGGCATTTGTTGCTTAGTCGAGCTTCATCTCACGGATGATGGCTCGGAATTGGTCCATCTGCTTGCGCAACATGGCATCTTGCGCGGCAGGTGTGGAGCCCACACCTTCAGCACCCAATTCGGTCAAGCGCTTCACCACATCAGGATGCTTCACAGCCGCAACAATTTCTTTGTTCAAGCGGTCAATGATGTCCTTAGGTGTTTTAGAAGGCGCAAATACGCCATTCCAGCCTTCCAATTCCAAATTTGGAAACCCTAACTCTTTGACAGTCGGTACATCAGGCAAACCAGGAATGCGTTTAGAAGCTGTGGTTGCCAGCGCTTTCAAGGTGCCTGCTTTGACTTCCGCCAAGGATGAGGACAACTGATCACCGCCCACTTGCAGTCGGCCTGCTAACAACTCTTGCTTTAAGGGCGCAGCGCCTTTAAATGGAATGTGCTCCATGCTGATGCCAGCTTCTTTTTTGTAGGCTTCGCCCAAGACGTGCATGGTGGAGCCTGGGCCTGTCGAGCCGTAGTTGTATTGCAAAGACTTGTTGCTTTTCAAAAGGTTGGCCAGTTCTTTGAGGTCTTTGGCTGGCACTGATGGGCTGGAAGTCCAAATGAATGGCACATAAACCGCAATGGAAACACCTGCAAAATCTGTGTCCACATTAAAGGGGGAACGGTTTGCCAGCGTTTGTGCAACCGCTGCCAATGGGAAGGACAGGTTGTGCATCAAGATGGTGTAGCCATCGGGCGCGGCTTTGGCCATCATGTCCGCACCAATGGCACCACCTGCGCCACCCTTGTTGTCAACTGTGACGGGTTGGCCCATGGATTCGGTCATTTTCTGCGCAATGATGCGGGCCACAATGTCAGTGGTACCGCCCGCTGGGAACGGCACAATCATTTTGATGGGTTTGGTGGGGTAGGCCTGCGCAATGGCACTGAGGGGCAATGCCATCGCAAGCAATGTGACCGTACAAACTTGTTTCCACTTTGAAAAAATTGAACGCATTTTGTCTCCTTGTGTATGAGGTTTATTTTTTACCCAAGCCCAATCGTTTGGCACCTTCAATGTACAAAGCAATACGCTCTTTCATGAAGGCGTCCATTTGATCGGTGCCAATGTTGACCAACTCAAAGCCGCTCTTGGCTGCCAACTCTTTCATTTCAGCATCGTTGTTCAAGGCCAGCCACATGTCAGACAATTTTTTGCGAGCCTCTGGTGAGGTTGACCTTGGCACACCCACGCCGCGGTAGGCACCGTCAATCCAATCAACGCCCAACTCTCTAAAGGTAGGTACGTTGGGCATGAGGGGATGGCGTTTCTCCATGGCCACAGCCAAGGCGCGAACTTTGCCGCGATTGGCAATGGCAAAAGGTGTGTAAGTCACAGCGCCATCAATTTGCGCACCGACTACTGCCATGGACATATCGCCAGTGCCTTTATAGGGTACATAGGTGCTCTTGATGCCAAAGGCTGCATTCAGACGCTCATGCGCAGCATGGTTGGCTGAATTCAAGCCCGAGCCACCCAAGTTCATTTTGCCGGGCGACTGTTTGGCCGCAGCAATGAACTCAGCAAAGTTTTTAATGGCACTGCTTTCAGGAACCACCAACACATCGGGGGTGTAATGGAACCAAAAGACGGGTGTGATGTCAGCGGTTTTGTATTGAACTTCACCTTCGATCGGCTGAAAAACAATGTGCGGCAAATTGATGCCCACCACATTGAGCCCATCGCCAGGCAGATTGTTCATCTGGGCCCACATGAGGCCACCGCCTGCACCGGCTTTGTATTGAATGATGGTATCGATGGCGCCGCATTTCTTTTTGAGCACCACTTGCTGATGTCTGGCAGACAAATCAGATTCACCACCCGGTGGGAAGGCTTGCCAATACATGACGTTTTTTTCAGGACACGCAGGCATGGCTTGCGCACTTGCGAGGTTCGGCATGAGGGTTGCCAAACTGAGGCCCACTGCACTCAACCAAAATTTTGTTTTCTTTTCCATTTTGTCTCCTGCATCTCAATGATGGTAAATTTTTTAATGTCGAAGCATCTTGCACACCGCCTCGGTCACTTGTTGCGTAGTAGCCTCCCCGCCTAAGTCGCGTGTATGCAACTTGGGGTTGGCGGTGACAGCCTCAATGGCCTGCATCAAACGCTGAGCCTGTTGATCCAAACCGATGTGTTCCAACATCATCACACAACTCCAAAAACTGCCAATAGGGTTTGCGAGACCTTTTCCCATAATGTCAAAGGCAGAACCGTGAATGGGTTCGAACATCGAGGGGTAACGACGCTCAGGATCAATGTTGCCCGTGGGTGCAATGCCCAAGCTGCCAGCCAGGGCCGCCGCCAAATCACTCAGAATATCGGCATGCAAGTTGGTGGCCACCAAGGTGTCTAAAGTTCCAGGACGGTTTACCATGCGCGCCGTGCAAGCATCCACCAATTCTTTGTCCCAATGCACATCGGGAAACTCGGCACTTACCTCTTTGGCAATTTCATCCCACATGACCATGGCATGACGCTGCGCGTTTGATTTGGTGACAACAGTGAGCAACTTGCGCGGCCGTGATTGCGCCAACTTGAAGGCATAACGCATGATGCGTTGCACGCCCACGCGGGTCATCATGGACACATCAGTGGCCACTTCAATGGGGTGACCTTGATGCGCTCTTCCACCCACCCCCGCATATTCACCTTCAGAATTTTCACGAACAATGACCCAGTTGAGTTGCTCAGGTGTGCATCGCTTCAGGGGGGCATCAATGCCCGGCAAAATGCGGGTAGGACGCACATTGGCGTACTGATCAAAACCTTGGCAAATTTTGAGACGCAATCCCCACAGCGTGATGTGATCTGGAATTTTTGGGTCGCCCGCAGAACCAAACAAAATGGCATCCATGGGCCGCAGGGCATCTAGGCCATCAGCGGGCATCATGACGCCATGTTGACGGTAGTAATCACCACCCCAATCGAATGACGTGAATTCAAAACTGAACTGGTTTTGTCCTTGGACAAGCGCCTCAAGCACCACTTGTGAAGCGGGAATGACTTCCTGCCCAATGCCATCACCTGGGATGCATGCAATTTTGAATTGATTCATTAGAAAATCAGATGACAGCCCGTTTTACTTTGCAAAAACTCTTGCGTGACGCCAGGCGCCATTTCAAGCACTTTGAGTCCTTCTGGCACCACATCCAACACCGCCAAGTCGGTGATGATGCGATCGACCACACCCACTCCCGTTAAAGGCAAGGTGCACTGCTGCAAAATTTTTAAATCTTCGGTGCCATCTTTTTTCTTGGCCACGTGTTCCATCAAAATAATGACGCGCTTCACACCCGCCACCAAATCCATGGCGCCGCCCATGCCCTTGACCATCTTGCCTGGAATCATCCAGTTGGCCAGGTCACCCTTCTCGCTCACTTGCATGGCACCCAAAATAGACAAATTGATCTTACCGCCACGAATCATGGCGAAGCTATCGTGGCTGCCAAAAATAGAGGTGCCCTTGATGGTGGTCACGGTTTGCTTGCCCGCATTGATCAGGTCGGCATCGACTTCATCTTCTGTGGGAAACGGGCCAATGCCCAACATGCCGTTTTCAGATTGCAGCCACACTTCAATGTTGCTGGGCACATGGTTGGCCACCAAGGTGGGGATGCCAATGCCCAGATTGACATAAAAACCGTCTTGCAGTTCGTGTGCGGCACGGGCCGCCATTTGGTCTTGACTCCAGCTCATGCTTAGACTCCTGCTTTCTCAGTGATGGTGCGTTTCTCAATGCGCTTTTCAGGGTGCTTGTTGAGAACCAATCGGTGAACGTAAATACCGGGCAAGTGAATATGGTCAGGCACCATGTCGCCTGTTTCCACAATCTCTTCGACTTCCACGATGCACAGCTTGCCAGCCATGGCCACCGCGGGGTTGAAGTTGCGAGCAGTGAGGCGGAATTGAAGATTGCCAGATTTGTCTGCGCGCCAGGCTTTCACCAATGACACATCAGGCACCAAGGAGCGCTCCATGACGTAGGTTTCGCCATCGAACTCACGCAATTCTTTGCCATCGGCCACCACAGTGCCCACACCCGTTTTGGTGAAGAAAGCAGGAATACCAGCACCGCCAGCGCGCAGCTTTTCGGCCAAGGTGCCTTGTGGCGTGAACTCCAACTCAAGTTCGCCGGCCAAGAACTGACGCTCAAATTCTTTGTTTTCTCCCACATAGGAGGAAATCATTTTTTTGATCTGACGGGTTTCTAGCAGCTTGCCCAAACCAAAACCATCGACACCCGCATTGTTGGAAATGGCGGTGAGGTTTTTGACGCCAGAGTCGCGCAAGGCTTCAATCAAAGCTTCTGGAATACCGCACAGGCCAAAGCCACCTACGGCCAGCAACTGGCCATCTGCCACGACGCCTTTCAGCGCCTCGGCTGCAGAAGGGAAAATCTTGTTCACAGGGCTCTCCTAAGAGGGGAATTCTTCAAAGTAGGTAGTGTAATAGGTGATTAGAATCATCAAACTGACAAGGATTGCCATGAACACGCCTGCTACAGCAAGCTCCAAAACCCAGCGCTACCCCGCACCAGAGCTGAAAGATGTGCCCGAAGACATTCGCGCCAAAATTTTGGAAGTCCAGGAAAAGGCAGGGTTTGTACCGCAAGTATTTTTGGCTTTTGCGAGAAGACCGGCCGAATGGCGTGCTTTTTTTGCCTATCACGACGCACTCATGGTGCCTGAATCGGTGGGTCGCACCAGCCACCTCACCAAAGGCGATCGGGAAATGATTGTGACCACCACCAGCGCTGCCAACAACTGTTTGTACTGTGTTGTGGCGCATGGTGCTATTTTGAGAATTTACGAAAAGAAACCTTTGGTGGCCGATCAAGTGGCCGTCAACTATCGCAAGGCAGACATTTCAACCAAGCAACGCGCCATGCTCGATTTCGCCATGAAAGTTTGTTTGCACAGCGACCAAATTGAGGATGCCGACTTTGCACCTCTGCATGCGCACGGCTTGGACGACGAAGATATTTGGGACATTGCGGCCATTACGGCGTTTTTTGGACTGTCCAACCGAATGGCCAGTTTCAGCAACATGATGCCTAACCCAGAGTTTTATTTAATGGGCAGAGTGCCCAAGCAAAAGTAATGGGGTCAACTCATTGCACACCATTCAGGGTGTGACCATCGCTCTAATGTGATCGGGCAGCGCCACTGCTTTTTGAAGGGGGAAATCAACCCAGATGGTGGTGGCACCGCCTGCCGCATAAATCACACCAGGCTCATTCACCAACTCCAAGGTGCACCAACTTTCAAAAGTGGTACGGGCAGGGTCGCTCACATACATCTTGGCCAACACACTCCCTGGATATTCCAGTTGTTTGTAAAAATTGCAAAACGCATTCACGATGACAGGCCCTTGGCCTTGCGGATTAGGTTCGCAGCCAATCGATTGAAAATAATCGATGCGCACCGTTTCTAAATATCGAAAATAAACCGTGTTGTTCACATGCTTCATGGCATCCATGTCGCCCCAGCGAATGGGGATGATCATTTCGTGAACTTTTTTCTTGATTTCGGGTATTTCAAATTTCATGTGTCTTTTTCTCTGATCTGGCGCAAACAGGGGACGGGAATTCGCCGACTGCTCATGCTTAGATTCTGCCTGTTCCGCGCTTAAAATGAGTCACCCTGCCGACATTTGGCCATTCGACCCTTAACTTAATGTGAGTCTCCCCATGACATCCGAAGAGATTTTGAACACACACGGCCCCCGCGAATCCATGGAATACGACGTGGTCGTGGTGGGCGGCGGCCCTGCTGGCTTGTCTGCGGCCATTCGCTTGAAACAGTTAGCTCAAGAAAAAGGCCATGACGTTTCTGTGGTGGTTTTGGAAAAAGGCTCAGAACCTGGTGCACACATTTTGTCGGGCGCCATCATGGATCCCATCGCTTTGACTGAGCTCTTTCCCAAATGGAAAGAAATGGGTGCACCCCTCAATCAACCCGTCACAGAAGATATTTTTTTGATGACCACCGAGACGGGCGCAACACGCGTGCCCAATTTCACATTGCCCCCCTGCTTTCACAACGATGGCAACTACATCATCAGCTTAGGCAACTTCACGCGTTGGTTAAGTGAGCAAGCTGAGGCTTTGGGCGTTGAAATTTTTCCAGGCTTTACAGCCGCTGAAGTTTTGTACAACGAAAATGGCGCCGTCAAAGGCGTGGCCACCGGCAACATGGGAATCGGCAAAGATGGCGAGCCCACAGACAATTTTCAACTCGGTATGGAACTGCACGCCAAGTACACCGTGTTTGCAGAAGGTGCGCGCGGCCATTTGGGCAAGCAAGTCATTTCTCGTTTCAAACTCGACGAAGGCAAAGACCCCCAAAGCTACGGTATTGGTATCAAAGAATTGTGGGAAATAGATCCTGCCCGTCACAAAGCCGGCTTGGCTTTGCACAGTGCGGGCTGGCCGCTCGACGAGAAAACCTACGGCGGCTCTTTCCTGTATCACATGGAAGACAATAAAGTGGTCGTTGGTTTTGTCGTGGGCTTGGATTACACCAACCCTTGGCTCAGCCCCTTTGAAGAATTTCAGCGCTTCAAAACGCACCCCAACATTCGCTGGTACTTTGAGGGCGACGAAGCCAAAGGCATTGCACCGGCAAAACGCATTTCTTATGGCGCGCGCGCAATTACGGCTGGTGGCATTTTGTCATTGCCCAAAACAGTATTCCCTGGCGGCGCACTCATTGGATGCGAAGCTGGCTATCTCAATGCCAGCCGAATCAAAGGCAGTCATGCAGCCATTAAAACGGGCATGTTGGCGGCTGAAGCGGCTTACGGCGCATTGCAATCGGGTCGTCAACACGACGAACTCACGGCCTACCCAGAAGCCTTCGAAAGCAGTTGGTTGTATACCGAGTTGAACAAAGCTCGCAACTTCAAGCAGTGGTTCAAAAAAGGCCGCACTGTGGGTACCCTCATGACAGGTGTTGAGCAGTTCTTGTTGCGCGGCCACGTGCCATGGACCATTCGCCGTACAGCGGCCGACCACACTTATTTAAAGCCTGCGTCTGAATGTGAGCCCATTCAGTATCCTAAGCCAGATGGCAAGCTTACTTTTGATCGCTTGTCCAGCGTGTTCATCAGCAATACCAACCATGAAGAAAACCAGCCCGCTCACCTCACCTTAAAGGATGCGAGTGTTCCTGTGGGCGTGAATTTGGCCAAGTTTGCTGGACCCGAGGCGCGTTACTGCCCTGCTGGGGTCTACGAATACGTGAAAAACGAAGACCAATCCGATCGTTTGCAAATCAACGCCCAAAACTGTGTGCATTGCAAAACCTGTGACATCAAAGACCCCACCCAAAACATCGTCTGGATCACACCAGAGGGCGGCGGTGGTCCTAATTACGCGAGCATGTAAAAAATGCGTTAAGGCCTTAAAGACCTGTTTATAATTTCAATTGTCAGGAGAGCGCGGTCTTTGCAAGACCGCCACCGAAGGCGCAGGAAACCAAAGTGTTTCTGAACGCTCAGGTACCAAGGACTGACAAACGTTCATGGTTTGGCCATGAACGCTTCCTCACTGGAGAGAGAGGGCGGACCATCCGGTTGAACCCTCCACCGAAGGCGCAACCCGCATTGGGTCTTTCTGTTTGAAGGGCCCAACCGGCGAATCGCTCAGGTAAAGCGGACAGCGAGGGCAACCCATGATTTCGGTCATGGTTTTACATTGCCCTTGGAGAATTCATTTGTCCGCTGACACCACTGCTTTGTTAAATACCCGACTTAATGCGCTGCATCTCGAATTGGGCGCTCGCATGGTGCCCTTTGCGGGTTACAGCATGCCGGTTCAATACCCTATGGGCTTGATGGCTGAACACCATCACACACGGTCTCAGGCTGGGTTGTTTGATGTGTCTCACATGGGCCAGTTGCGCTTGGTGGGGCCTGGTGCTGCCGCAGCGTTTGAATCCCTCATGCCTGTTGATGTGATCGATTTGCCCGTGGGCAAACAACGCTATGGTTTGCTGCTCACAGATGAAGGCACCATCATTGACGATTTGATGTTTGTCAACCGCGGCGCCGATATATTTGTCATTGTGAATGGTGCTTGCAAAGTGAGCGACATCGCGCACATTCAAGCGCGCATTGGCTACAAATGCCAAGTGATTCCCATGCCTGAGCGTGCGCTCTTGGCTTTGCAAGGCCCCAAAGCCATAGATGCTTTATCGCGCATGGTGCCTGGGGTCAAAAAATTGGTCTTCATGACGGGTGAATCATTTGAGTGGCAAGGCGCTGATTTGTTCATTACACGTTCTGGCTACACCGGTGAAGATGGGTTTGAAATTTCAATCCACAACGATCATGCCGACCATTTTGCTCGCGCTTTGTTATCGCAAGTAGAGGTCAAGCCGATTGGTTTAGGCGCTCGCAACTCTTTACGACTTGAAGCTGGCTTGTGTTTGTATGGCAACGACATTGACACCAGCACCACCCCTGTTGAAGCCGGCCTCAATTGGGCGCTTCAAAAAATTCGTCGAACGGGTGGCGCACGCGCAGGTGGCTTCCCGGGTGCAGACATTGTGCTGGGCCAACTGGATGGCACTCTCGCCCTCACTCGCAAGCGTGTGGGCCTCATAGCAGAAGAACGTGTGCCCGTGCGGGAGCATGTGGAATTGCAGAACACGCAGGGCGTCAAAATTGGCGAGGTGTCTAGCGGCTTGCTTGGCCCCACCGCCAATGTACCTGTGGCGATGGGCTATGTCGATGCTGCAAGTGCCAGCTTAGGTACTGTGATCAACGCCATGGTGCGCGGCAAGGCGGTGCCTATGACTGTGAGTGCCATGCCCTTTGTACCCAATCGTTATTACCGCGGTTGAAATGCGAAACAATCTAAAACAATTGTGATCTGAACCCCATTAAATTTTTAGGAGAGAGAAATGAGTTTGAAGTACACGGAAGATCATGAGTGGATTTTGGTGAATGGCGATGTGGCCACAGTGGGCATTACGCACCATGCGCAAGATGCCTTGGGTGATGTCGTGTTTGTGGAGTTGCCTGCTGTGGGCAGCAGCTTTGAACAAAAGGCTGTAGCGGGCGTGGTGGAGTCTGTGAAGGCTGCTGCCGATGTTTACATGCCCATCAGTGGTGAAATTACGGAAGTGAATGAAGCACTGCGTGACGATCCCTCCTTGGCGAATACCGACCCTCTGGGTGCCGGTTGGTTCTTTAAGGTCAAGCTGTCTGATGCATCGCAAGTGGATGCGCTGCTGGACGAAACTGCTTACTCAGCGTTTGCAGCGTCTCATTGAAATTTATTCGACGTTTTTTGCTTTTTAATTTTTGATCAAACTTTGAGTCTGAAAGTCAAACCATGTTGATGTCCTCTGCCGCACCTATAAGTCAACTCGAATACGAGCATGAATTCATTGCACGCCACATTGGCATCAGTGAAGCAGATGAAAAGCACATGTTGTCGGTCATAGGCCAGGCTTCACGCCGCGCGCTTATTGACAGCATCGTTCCCGCTTCTATTGCACGCAGTCAGGCCATGAAACTGCCAGCGCCCGTCACAGAGGCAGGTGCATTGGCAGAACTCAAAGCCATGGCGCAGCAAAACAAAATACTCAAGAGCTTCATTGGCCAGGGCTACTACGGCACTCACACACCTGGCGTGATTTTGCGCAACATTTTGGAAAACCCCGCTTGGTACACTGCCTACACACCCTACCAAGCCGAAATTAGCCAAGGCCGCATGGAAGCCTTGATCAATTTCCAAACCATGATTTGCGATTTAACCGCCATGCCCATTGCAAACGCTTCCATGTTGGACGAGGCCACTGCTGCTGCTGAAGCCATGACCTTGGCCAAGCGTTCGGTCAAATCAAAAAGTAACAACATCATTGTGGCCAGTGACTGCCATCCGCAAACCATTGAAGTGATTCAAACGCGTGCAGCTCCTTTGGGTTTGAAAGTGTTGGTGGGTTTAACCGCCGAGCTCATGCAGCAGCACGACTACTTTGCAGTGGTAGCGCAGTACCCTTCCACCTCGGGCATGACGCACAATTTGAAAGACGTCATTGCACAAACCCATGCTGCTCAAGCAGCTTTCATTGTGGCCGCCGATTTGTTGGCCTTGACACTGCTCACGCCACCCGGCGAAATGGACGCCGACATTGTGGTGGGTACCACGCAGCGCCTAGGTATGCCCATGGGCGCCGGTGGCCCGCACGCCGCTTACTTGGCCTGCCGCGATGAATACAAGCGCTCTATGCCCGGCCGTTTGGTGGGCGTCAGTGTAGACGTGCACGGCA
>Ga0209768_10001795_pt1 | contig 13548 bp, 12 predicted proteins | sample LauGreSBDMM110SD_3_FD_187564 | JGI IMG/M metagenome (GOLD analysis project Ga0209768, IMG submission 187564) | Freshwater lake microbial communities from Lake Michigan, USA - Sp13.BD.MM110.SD (SPAdes) (version 2) | ecosystem: Environmental > Aquatic > Freshwater > Lake | place: Lake Michigan... | reverse complement strand
CGTCTGCAACGGCAGTTTCGCCGCCTTGCGCCATTGCTGCCCAAAACTGCTTATGGTCGTGTATTCCAGCTAGGCCGATGTAGGCCTTGTGCTCGGGGGCATGGCCTATACCTTTTTCGGCAATAGCACTAACCCCTGTGGTTGATAGCTCAATTGTTCGATATGTTTGGAGATTAGGAACCTCGGCATAGCCCATCCAATTGCTATCGGGAGCTGGTATCGGCTCTTCAACCAGGGTGTCGCACGAAATAAAGACGAATGGTTGCTGAAGATGGTATTTGCAAGTTTGAAGGCTAAATCCCAGCCCAGAACCTGGACCTTCAAATGGCAACACTTCAGCAAAGAAAAATTGACGCTGAGGATAGGCGAGTGTCAAAAACTCACGAATCAGATGACCTTTATGGCCAAGAGCAATCACGAATTCTGCGTCGGCAGGGAACTGCTCGATGATATGCGATAGCGTGGGACGGTTGGCTATACTAACAAGCGATTTGTTGATGAACTGCGTCAGTCCGCCAAGCCGCGATCCGGTGCCTGCGCACGGTATGCATACCCGATAGCTCATTGAGATGCCCGTTGATAGTCATCAATCAAACGAACAACGTCATCCATTTCAGGAGTAGAGGCTTCAAGATAGACTGAATCTTCAACGCCTTCCATACGATGGATTAGCCCAGGTGGGATGGTTATGGTGTCGCCGGCGCGGTATAGCTTATATTCGAGCGAGTCTTGGCTAGTTCCTTGAATGATCTTAAGAACGCCAGACAGCACATATATGGTCTCTTTTTTGATATTGTGATACTGCAAACTGCAGCGGTGGCCTGCCCACATGGTGAGCTTTTTGACCATATATTTGTCGTTGATTTCAATGACTTCTTCTCGGCCCCAAGGCTTTTCGATGACTTTATATTCGCTCATATTAATTTCGCTCAGATTTTGAATTGGCTGTATTCAGGATGAAACTCGAAAAACTTATCGTAAAAGCCCTTAACATATTGCTGCATAGACCAATGACTGTTGAAGCCATATTTTTTTCTAAGCCAGCTACGTCCTTCTTCAATATAAAGTCTTAGATTTTCTTCATAGCCCTCAGTTTTAATTTGGTCGGCTTTGACTCTCAGGTGTGACTCATTCTCTGAGGCCCAAACCTGACTGGTAATTGCTGCTGCCCAGTCGTTTGCATAAGCCTTAGCAATTAGCTCATGCTCTGAGCCGTAACCTCGAAAGTTGGTGCCATCAAATAGAAAGTTCATGATGTCTGGTTGCTCTTTATCGCAAATTGACTCGATGAATTGCCGACGCAGTAAGTAGGCATTGTTGTGAATAAACCAAAAATATTTGGTTGTTTCTAGTTTCAATAAAAGTCGCTCGCCCCACCGTTCGGAGCAAGGGGAGAGTATGCCGACTCGAGGGTGGTCATCCAGAATGGTTATCAGTGGGGTCAAACTTGGTTCGTCCTTGAATTCCGTATCATTTGTCAATAAGAAAAATGCGTCATATTGTTCAAACTTACCCTCTTTTATCAACTGAGTTAAGCCGAAATTCATTCCTCGGCCATAGCGCAGGCCATTACGTAAAATTTCGTCTGAATTTGCGTGCCATGTCGAGTAGCGGCTCAATTTACCTGCATCTGAGCCGGCTTCCACCACATAAATATCGGTAAGGTCACCGTCGTATTTTTCTAGGTGCTCATAAAGGCGTTCAGTAACAGCCGGTAGATTACGGTTCAAAATGATTGTGGCTACTTTTTTCATGCCGCTCTCAGTAGTCTGAAATTGAGAAGATAACGCATGATGCTTTGTTTTACTTCCTCTTTCAGGTACTGCTCTAAGTCGATACCTTTGCGGCTGAGTTCTTTGCTAGCCTTAGTTTTTAGGTCTTTAACTTCTGGCTTCGAAAATACATAGTGCCCTGCGATTAATGAGCGATCGCGATCAGTAGCGGCAGTTTTATCCAGCATCCATTTGTCCCATTTATTGGACTCATAAGCTGCCTTTAAGAACTGCTCCGCAAGTGACTCAAGACCATTTGTTTCTAGAACGTTAACTAACGCCTTGGTTTCTGCAACTCCAAATTCTGGCGCCACATTTGCCGCATGAATTCCCATGCGGGGGTGCCACTGTAAACCTTCATCGGAAAGGTAGTCGGTATTATGTTCTTTCATGAAAATGCCATGCCGATTGCAGATTTCAATCATCTTGGGCAGTTGAATTTCGGCAGGAATTTCATTGGCGATGCGAACCGGTGAATCGAATGAACCCACATTGCGCATTTCCATTACACGCGTTCCACACTGAATGACGACGAATGTAGGTTGGGGCAATTTATTTTGCAAACAAAACTTTTTAATCGCGTTAAGTGTGTAATCCAACTCCTCCTGAGAGTTGGTGCTGCCGCTTTGCTCTTCGGTGCCGACCTCGAAGATAACTTCTTGATTTGATTGTTGTGCTTGAGTCCAGCAAAACTCGTATAAGTCAAATACGCGATCAAGCACTTCGTCGACATCGGGATGACCATGTATATCAATGCTGGGGTCGATGTGCAAAACCTGAAAGCCTGCTGCGATATCGGCCCGGTAAGACGACTTGGCCGAATCCATTGCGCGCCTCAAACCGAGTTGCGCATCTTTTTCCCTTATGCTCTGCCAAGGGCCACCATGGTCTCGCGCTAAAAGAACTTTGCCCTTTTTGTCTTTATCCGTGACATAACGAGCAAACTCTTCAGTAGTCCAATTGTTAACATAGCCTCCTCCAAACTCCTCAGAGTCTATTTGGCGACGACTTGCGATCATCAATATTGGTATTTCGTATTCATTGGCTAATTCAATGGTGGCATCGACACAATTGACGCTCATTGGGCCTACACCAAGCAAGGTGCACCGTCGTTTTTGTATAAACGACTGCAATCGTTGATGAATCATACGGTCCATTCTCCAGAGAGTTTCAATTGTTTGCTAGGTAATAAATCAGGGTTGTAGGCGGTAAAGAATTTTTCAAGAATATGCAGGGATGCCTCGGCAACCGCTCTGTCACCGCCTGAACGCTCGGTAATGAACGAGGCGTAGGCCTTTGCATTTTTGTCAGCATTTGCGGGGCTAATGCTGTATCCAACTTTTGACATCACGTAATGATCAAAAATACCGTCACCCATGTAAATCACAGATTCCAGAGGGTAACGTTCGGCAATCCAATCAACTCGCCGAATTGTGCTGACGAGATCTAGTTCGAGACCCATGTCATCGACAATTCTTTTTTTACTGATTGGAAAACCTTTTTTATCACCTGTAACAAAACGAACATGTAAATATGGTTTTAGCAAGGATAGTCCGTCGTTATCATCGGGTCCGAATACTTTCATGACTTTGCCTTCAACGGAGTAAAAAAACTGACCTGTAGTCATTACACCGTCGACATCGAGAATAAATACTTTAAGATTTTTATGATCCATAAATTTTTTTAAAAAATTTGTTTAATTTGTAGCTCTAAACCTTAGCTGAATAAATGGTCTGCACATCAACCAATAGAACATCTAACAACTTAGCGTTTCAGTAATTGGCTCCGGTTCATCATTTGTGGTTGAGGCGGTTATTGTTAAGTTGGCGCTGAAAAAGACACACAAGTCTTTTGGTTCGCTGCTGGAAACTTTCAGGGCTTATTGATTAAATTGAATTAATTTATTGTTTTGAATCAGGGAGTTTCAGATTCAGTAGTGTCTTTTTAGCTAATCATGTCGGACGCAAGGACTTTGTGCTGTAGGGAAAGGAAATCGTCACAACTTAGTCCTAAATAGCACTTACCAACAATGTCAGTTTCATTCAATGCTTACGCTTACCTGATAACCATTAGCCCTGAGCAAGGCGCTGCATTGGGCTTCTTTAAGGTCGCTGGCTACCATTTCCTTGCACATTTGCTGCATAGTAATTTCTGGCGCCCAGCCCAGCTTGGTTTTGGCTTTGGAGGGATCACCCAACAATGTCTCAACCTCTGTGGGACGAAAGTAGCGCGGGTCAATCTTGACCACAATATCGCCTATCTTCATAGCTGGAGCTTTGTCCCCCCTGATCTTTTCAACTGTTGCAATTTCTTCAATGCCTTGGCCTGAGAATTTGAGAGTTACCCCTAGTTCTTGAGCACTCCACTCAATGAATTGGCGGACGCTGAATTGAATACCAGTGGCAATCACAAAGTCATCAGCTATTTCTTGTTGCAACATCATCCATTGCATTCGCACATAGTCTTTGGCGTGGCCCCAGTCGCGCAAGGCATCGATATTACCCATGAACAAGCACTCCTCTAAACCTTGACTGATATTGGCTAGGCCCCGGGTGATTTTGCGAGTAACAAAGGTTTCGCCACGTCGAGGGCTTTCGTGGTTAAACAAAATACCGTTGCATGCATACATGCCATAGGCTTCGCGGTAGTTCACCACTATCCAATAAGCAAACATCTTTGCCACGGCGTAAGGGCTGCGGGGGTAAAAAGGTGTGGCTTCTTTTTGGGGTGTTTCTTGCACCAACCCATAAAGCTCTGAGGTACTGGCTTGATAAAAACGAGTTTTCTTTTCTAGCCCCAGGATGCGAATAGCCTCTAGTAAACGGAGAGCGCCTATGCCGTCTACGTCTGCGGTGTATTCGGGGGACTCGAATGACACAGCCACATGGCTTTGAGCACCGAGGTTATAAATTTCATCCGGCTGAGTTTCTTGCACGATACGAATAAGGTTACTGGTATCGGTAAGGTCACCGTAGTGCAGCTTTAAATTGGCATGCTCAATATGCGGGTCTTGATAGATGTGGTCAATGCGCTGAGTGTTGAACGAGCTGGCACGGCGCTTGATGCCGTGCACGATGTAGCCCTTCTCCAGTAAAAACTCAGCAAGGTATGAGCCATCTTGACCTGTGATGCCGGTGATGAGGGCCACTTTGGGTTGGGTACTTGTTGTCATTTTTTATTTAGAAAATCTTGATGGGCCGCAGATAGGCCTTGATGTAAGTCAACCTTGGCATGCCAGCCTAAGGTGTTGAGGCGCGAGCTGTCCATCCACTTGCGCGGTGCGCCGTCGGGCTTGGATGAGTCAAATTCAATTTGACCTAAGTAGCCCACAGTTTTAGCTATTGCCTGCGCCACTTCGGCAATAGTTACATCCGAGCCACTGCCCACATTGATGTGGCTTTGCATAGGCGTGGTGTGCTGGTCATAAGTAGTTTTGGGCAACTGCATGACGTGAACGCTAGCTGCTGCCATGTCATCAACATATAAAAACTCGCGACGCGGTGTTCCTGTGCCCCATATAGCCACGCTGGGCGCATTGACGAGTTTGGCCTCATGGAAGCGCCGAATGAGTGCGGGGATGACGTGACTGTTTTCGGGGTGGTAGTTGTCGCCCGGCCCATACAGGTTGGTGGGCATGACGCTGCGGTAGTCAATGCCGTGGCTTTGTCCGTATTGGCGGTTGTAGCTTTCACATAATTTGATGCCCGCAATCTTGGCAATGGCGTAGGGCTCGTTGGTGGGCTCCAAGAGGCCCGTCAGCAAAGCGTCTTCACGCATGGGCTGCTGTGCCATACGGGGGTAAATGCAACTGGAACCCAAGAACAACAGCTTTCGGACCCCACTCTTAAACGCAGCGTCTATGACATTCGCCTGAACCATCAAATTTTCGTAAATGAAATTTGCAGGGTAAGTGTTGTTGGCGTGAATGCCTCCCACTTTAGCGGCGGCCATATAAACCTGCGAAGGATTTTCTTTAGCAAAAAACTGTTGCACGGCTAACTGGTTGGTCAGGTCTAGCTCGGCATGCGTGCGGGTGATAATGCTGCTTTGTGCCACGCCCTGCGCCAACAACTGGCGCACGATGGCCGAGCCCACCATGCCACGGTGACCAGCGACGTAGATTTTTGGGTTTGTCATTTAGTAGAACGCCCGTAGGTGTCTTCAAACCGAACAATGTCGTCTTCGCCCAAATAACTGCCAGTCTGCACTTCGATAATTTCTAAAGGAATGCTGCCTGGGTTGGCTAGGCGATGCACTTCGCCCAAAGGAATATAAGTAGACTGGTTTTCTGTCAACAACATCACTTTGTCGCCGTTCGTAATTTCAGCGGTACCTTTCACCACAATCCAATGCTCGGCGCGGTGGTGGTGTTTTTGCAAGCTCAAGCTCGCACCGGGCTTGACCATGATGCGCTTGACCTTGAAGCGCTCAGCCTCGTCAATGCTGTCGTACCAGCCCCAAGGCCGGTGCACTTTGCGGTGAAGGGAGTGTTCTTCACGCCCATTTTTTTTCAAGGCAGCCACAATGTGTTTGACATCTTGACTGCGGGTTTTGTCGGCCACCATCACCGCGTCTGGTGTTTCAATCACCACCAAGTCGCGCACACCCACCAAGGTAACCAATCGGCTGGTGGCTTGGACCAAAGAGTTGTGGCTGTCAGTGAGCAACACATCACCCACATGGGCATTGCCCTGCGCGTCTTTGGGCAACACCCCCCAAACAGCGTCCCAAGCACCTAAATCGCTCCAGCCGGCATCCAGCGAAACCATGTGAATCGCAAATGAACTGCCGGGGCAATGCTCCATCACCGCATAGTCAATTGACTCAGATAGCACCGCCGCAAACTCTTCTTTGCCGGGACGCACAAACTGAGCATCAATGCTTTTACTTTGCCAAGCAGCTTGGGTGGCATTGGCAATGTCGGGGCGAAATTCTTTCAAAGCCTTGAGCCAGACGGACGCTTTGAGCACAAAAATGCCCGCGTTCCAGTAATAACCACCTTCTGCCAAGTAGCGTTGGGCCGTTTCACTATTGGGCTTTTCAACAAATCCTTCTACTTGGGCAGCAGCACCTTGAATATCGCCAGAAATGGCTTTGATATAGCCATAGCCGGTCTCTGGACGGTCAGGTTGTATGCCCAATATGACAATGCCACCAGCCTCTGCACTTTTGATGGCATGGTGCATTGCCAAGGTGAATGCCTCTGTGTCTGTCACGGTCTGATCTGCAGGAGTGACCACCAATACAGGGTCTTGACCATGCTGTATGGCTTGCAATGCGGCCAAAGTTAAAGCAGGTGCGGTGTTGCGGCCCACAGGCTCAAGCAAGGCAGCCCCCAAACCTATGCCTGTTTCACGCAATTGCTCTTGCGCTAAAAAGCGATGATCTTCGTGGCAGATGATGATGGGCTCAGATACTTCATCGCCTTGCTCTCCCAGCAGACTCAAGCGCTTGGCCGCCTGCTGAAACAAGCTGTCGTCCCCCGTCAAGCAGAGAAATTGCTTGGGGAAGCCCGAGCGTGACAAAGGCCACAACCGAGTGCCTGAACCGCCGCAAAGAATGACTGGTTGGATGTGCGCCATGTCAAGAAGCCTTGAATGTGTCTTTTTTGCCAGCCGATTGACCGTCTTGATGCAAAGACTCGATCTCTGCTTTCAAGGTCTCGTACTCTTGCATCTTGCGCTCTAGAAAGCGGCTGGTGAGAGCTACTTTTTCAGCAATGCCTTGTGGGGTTAGCAAATAAACATACTTAAATTTGTTCTTACTATTTTGGAAGTTTTGCATCTTGACCCAGCCCTTGTCCATCAAGGCATTGAGGCAGTAGTTCAAACCACCCACGCTCACACCCAGCTTTTCAGCCAGCTCGCGCTGGGTGAGGTCTGGGTTCTCTTGCAGGATGCGCATCACCCTAAAATAGGTATCTTCTTGAATTTGTGCTTGGCGACTTGTCATAACTCAGCCATGTTGAAAGCAATTAATTTCTCTTCGGACACGCTACCGCAGTGCCGATGCACCTTTAATGTATGCATTCAGCAGGCCTGGGGGCGCGTAACTTCCGTCCGAAGATTTACTAGTCTATCGAGAAATCAATGTTTGTTCAAAGCTGAGCAACAAAATATTAATTTATTTATGAAAAAGAATATTAGCCTTATTTAATTATCTTCTCAATTTACTATAGTCATCTGGAGCTACAGTGCTGTCAGGAGGTAGAGCCATTGTGTTATTGGAATACACCATAGGGTCTAACCAACCTGTTTCTCCCATCAAACTCAAAGGCCTATTCACTTTTTGCCCCCCATCACGCGTTAAGGGGCGCCACCCGAAAGATGCGTTGATTCGGCTAGATCGGATCATAAATGCGTCAAAGGGCACATTAAAGAAAATTCCCTTGTCAAATGAGCCCTCTCCAAATATTGCGGCGGGGACATTGGTCTTGGTCGCCCATGCACCCATACTAGAGCCATTACTAAAAATCTTTGCCATAGTAAGCGTGGCCCCACGGTCTCCTGCTAAATATTGACCATAACTAACCGAGGTAAAGACATTGTCAAACGGTGTTTGCCAGTATCCCGTCAAGTGGCCAGTGTCTACCTTATAGTCGCGAAGCCGCAAATCTTGAGCAAAGTCTCGCTGCTGCACTTGATTGACATCAACACCCACTGCCCACGCGCTACCTGGCCGTCTAAAAAGCACTTCTCCACCTTTACCTGCAAACATCTCTTCCAAGTACCCTGCATAAACACTCATATGATGAAAAATTAAAAAAATAGCAAAATCAATTATTGTTAATATCAACAGTTGAAGTATGAGATTTCAAAGCCCACACATTCGGCTTACAAGAATTTTGCGCTAACCCACAACGAGAAAAAATGAATACCCATAGACAAAATCTTTGCCATATCTTTCTTGTTTCTCTTTGCAGTTCGATGTTCGCCATGACCTTGCTACCTGCTCAAGGCGCAGATCTTGAGTCAAAAACTGAACACAGTGTGGGTATCTCACTTTTTAAATACACTTATATGGAGCCCAATGTCATGACATTGAAGGCCCAAAACATAGGTTTTGAATACGCTGGCACCTATGCTTTTGGTTCGCAATGGCCTAGCCAAGGAAAGTCTTGGTTCATTGGCGGCGATATACGCTACGCCACTGGGGCCGCAGATTATGAAAGCCCCATCAGCGGCACTGTCAGCGATACACCCAACCGATATGTCGAGGGACGCCTCATTTTGGGTAAGGACTTTGACATGGGGACCTATGTATTGGCGCCTTATGCCGGCTTGGGTTTGCGCTTATTGCACAACGATTTGCGACGCCACCCTGGAGGGTATCGCCGTGACAACAGTTACTCCACTGTTCCCCTGGGCGTTGTTCACAGAATCAAGCTTTCCGATCAATCGGTACTGTCAACAACTGTTGAATACTCCCATTTGCTAAGCGGCACTCAAAAGGCCCAACTGACGGACACCAAACTGCATCCAGAGAACGTAAGCCTAGATCAAAACAAAGGCCATGGGTTCAGACTGGCCATGATGCTCAGGATTGCAAACATGTCGTTTGGACCCACTGTTTCTTATTGGAATATTGCAAAGTCTGATGTTTACAAGGGTTGGTATGAACCTGCCAACACCACCCGCGAGATTGGCTTGAAAGCCCAATACCATTTTTAATCAAGATAGGGTATATTTATTGATGAAATTAGTACATAAGTATATAAATTTTAAATACCTTCTGTTTATTTTTAAAGAAAAATTCTTTTCTTTGACATCAAATTAAGTTAGTATTGGTTTTTATTTTTTTCACTAGGGGAATTTACATGCAACTGAACAAACTCTCGCTCGCACTTGCAACATCTATGTTGCTAACCACATCTCTTCACGCCCAAGAGGCTGCTGGCGCCAATGCAGCTACTGGCTCTGCCATCGGCGGCGTTTCCACCTCTGTGGTTGTGGCCGTTGTTGCGGGTGTTGCAGTCCTTGCCGCCGCGAGCAGCGGTAGCAGCGGTGCAGCTGCAGTTACTGCCAACGAATCTGCCGGAAGTGCTGCAACAACCGCCGCAGCAGCCGCGACCCAATCAACAACCGCAGCGACCCAGGCAACTGCTGCTCTCACTTCAGTTTCAGCCTTAATAGCTGGTAATACAGCATTGCAAGCACAATCTGATGCTGTAACCGCTGCAATTTCCACTGCTACAGCAGCCACAGCCGCAGCAACTTTGGCAGCCTCTAACCTAACCACAGCTAGCGCAGCTACTCTAAGTGGTGTTGTTAATTCAGCAGGGACTACGATTTGCGCTGCTGCTACATCATGCACAAAATCAGAATTGGCCGCTCTTAGCTACACAGCAGCCGTTACAGCAAAAACGGCAGCTGAAAATGCTCTTTACGTCAACACCTTATTGACTGCATTCAGAGCTGCGCTTGTTGCTGCAAACATAGCAGTTCCTACTTCCTTTGACACAGCCTTGGCTGCTGCGCAAACCGCTGCCCTTGCCTCACAAACTGCAGCTAACTCAACTATCGACAGCTACAAAGCCACTTTAGTTACATTGGGTATAACTGGAACCACCATCAATGCCTCCACTGGCACAACAGGCACTTCTGGAACAACAGGAACCTGATGGTTTAAGACAGCTTAGTTTCATTGTTTGTCTATCTAAAACCGGGGCTTAGGCCCCGTTTTTTTTCATCTAACTGTCAGTTTTTATACATGCTCCTGAGAGCGCTCATATTGATGTTAGTTTTCATGGGCTTGGTCTCATGCGGACATACGCCTGTGACCTTAACCCTGTCTGAAGCATTGGGGAGCGGCAAGCAAATTGACAACATCAAGCTCAACCCCAAATTTGGGTATTTGCGTGTCACTGTCAACGGCAGATCCTTGCTCATGGTGCTGGGCTACAAGGACACCGATGCTGAAGGCCCTGTAAATACTTGGTACAGCTCCGAAGGTGAAGTGATTCAGCTTCAAAACGGTCGCATCTTGTCTACAACTGGACTGGAAACCGACTGGCGAAATGTTCGCAACTACAACTTACCCACTTGGACGAATCTGCTGGCCTTGTCTTCAGTGAAATTCACGCGGCATTTGGATGAAATGCCAGGATTTCGTTTTGGCATTGTGCAGTCTGTGCACTTATACAAAATCCCCACCCCCAAAAACGCCCAGTTGATGGGCTTGCCCTCCAGTGAGTTGATCTGGTTTGAAGAAAAAGTGTTGGATTCTGCCCATGGCTTGCCCTCAGCCCGCTATGGTTTGCGCGTGAAAGATGGGGCTGCTGCTGTCGTTTACGCAGACCAGTGTCTTTCTAAAGATTTTTGTTTCACATGGCAAATATGGCCAGCCACACCCTAAACTTATCCCTGACCGCCATTTGGCTTTGCATGCTGGCATGCCTGCCCGTTGCTGCCCAAGTGCCATCGAATTCAGCCTTATCTGCCTCCGACCCGGCGAAAGTGAAAAAGGGTGAGCGCTTGAGTGACTGGCTGTTACGCCAAACACCCAACGCATTGTCCTATCCCTTAGGAACCCTTTGGACAGTTCCCAAGGAACGGTCAGCACAAACACGGCTTAAATATTCCTTGCTAGAGGAACTGGCCATCCTGAAAACAGGGCCAATTGCCATCAGCGAACAACTCCAAGCCGCTGTTGAAGCTATGCCGGTGACCGCAAGAGTGCGCTTGGAGGCCACAGATGCGCGCTGGCTTCAGTCCCACCCTGGCAGTGACCCCATTTTGGATGCTGATCACAAGGTGACACTGCCCCTGAGGCCCACGACAGTCAGTGTGATCTACCAAAACGGAACAAGGTGCACACTCGCGCACCAAAGCGGCGCCCAAATTCGCGACTATCTTCGCGCCTGTGACCCGCAAACTCTCAACCTTCTCGACTTGGCATGGGTGGTGCAAGCTGATGGCGGTATTCATGAATATGCGGTTGCCCGTTGGAACGAACGCGCTCAGACAGAACTGGCGCCAGGTGCTTTGATCTGGAGTCCGCACAGAGACAGTGGCTTGCTTTCAAATACAACAGCCTTAATGACTGAGTTTCTTGCCACACAAACTTACGACAGTGTTTTGCAACACTTTAGGCCGGTAAAGGTGGCAACCACGCCCCAAGCTGTACCCAGTTTGCCTGCAAGAGACCCCTTGCTCAGCGCCAATAACTGGGGCTTTATCGGCCTGCTTGAGACCCCAAGCGCACGCATGGGCGAAGCAGGGGATGCGCGGTTCCATTACAGCCGTATTTATCCCTATGAGCGCAGCAATGTGGTTTTGCAGCCATTTGAGTGGCTTGAAGCAGGTTTTCGCTATACCAATGTTCTTAACCGCTTGTACGGCTCCGCTGAACTGTCGGGTGACCAGACTTACAAGGACAAAAGCATAGACCTGAAGCTCAAACTTTTACCTGAAACTTCAGTCATTCCCCAACTGGCTGTAGGTCTGATTGACGCAGGTGGCACAGGCCTGTTTTCCAGCGAATACCTTGTAGCCAACAAACGTGTGGGTGACTATGACTGGAGTTTGGGCATGGCTTGGGGATACTTGGGCTCAAGCGGCAACATCAAAAATCCTTTGACCCTCTTCAACCAAAATTTCAACACCCGCGGTGCAGGGGTGGCCACTGGCGGCAAAGCCAACACAGCTGCTTACTTTAGAGGGCGCAGCGCCTTGTTTGGTGGTCTTCAGTACCACACACCTTGGGATCATTGGGTTTTAAAAGCCGAGCTTGATGGCAATAACTACCAAAATGAGCCTCAGGGAAACAACCGTACTCAGCACATACCCCTCAACTTGGGACTGACCTATCGGCCCAATCCCTCAACCCATCTCTCGTTAGGGCTTGAACGGGGCAATGCTGTGGTGTTTGGCTTGACCCTGCAAACCTCAGTTCATCGTTTGACAATTCCTAAAGTTTCAGATCTGCCAACCCCCAGAATCACCTCAGCGCCGCCCATGCGAAGCTTGAAAGACCGAATCGAATGGGTGGGAACCGCTGCTGATGTCAGGGACATGAGTGGATGGGGTGTCAGCAACATCCAATACATGGGCAGCACCTTGCGAATCGTGCTTGAAGGGGCTTCGGGCGCGCACTGGAATGACAGGCTTGAGCGCATCATTGCAGTCTTGAACCGCGATGCACCATCGAATATTGACACCTTTGAACTGAATATTGTTGAACAAGGCATTGGACTGACAGAGCGTGTTGTAGACCGACGCGAATGGGTTAAACAACAAACGCAGTACGTGCCACCCTCAGAGAGGCAGCAGCCCATTCTTGCGCAAGCGCCTATCGATCCTGAAGGCTATGCCACTAAAGTCCTCTGGCAAAAAACACCTTCAACCTTCAGTTATGGTTTGGTACCCAGCTGGCAGCAAAACATTGGTGGACCCGATGGATTTTTATTGTTCAGCGCCGGCGTCGCTTTTCCAATGCAACTCAGACTTGCTGAAAATCTTTCCATCTCAGGTTCTTTAAGCCTGCACTTATTAGACAACTACGATAACTTCAAGTACACCGGCCCTAGCAATTTACCCAGAGTGCGAACCTATTTGCGTGAATACATGACCAACTCCCAAGTCAATATTCCCAATTTACAAATTACCCACTTCGATCAACTGACACCCAACCATTTCTACAGCATTTATGCTGGCTATTTGGAGAGCTCTTATGGTGGTATGGGGGCTGAATGGTTGTACAGACCTTGGCACAGTCCTTTTGCTTTTGGACTAGACATCAACCGGGTGCAGCAGAGAAATTTTGATCAACTTTTGGT
>Ga0209768_10001794_pt1 | contig 13557 bp, 12 predicted proteins | sample LauGreSBDMM110SD_3_FD_187564 | JGI IMG/M metagenome (GOLD analysis project Ga0209768, IMG submission 187564) | Freshwater lake microbial communities from Lake Michigan, USA - Sp13.BD.MM110.SD (SPAdes) (version 2) | ecosystem: Environmental > Aquatic > Freshwater > Lake | place: Lake Michigan... | reverse complement strand
CATCAAGACCAGTGACTTTGGCGACCCGGTGTTCAAGCCCTACGTGATTCGCGAGATCAATGGCGTGCCTTGCGCCATCATTGGTCAGGCGTTCCCCTACACCCCGATTGCCAACCCGCGTTACATGATGGCCGACTGGGAGTTCGGCATCCAGGACGAGAACATGCAAAAGATGGTGAACGAGGCCCGTGGCAAAGGTGCACAGGTGGTGGTGGTGCTCAGTCACAACGGCATGGATGTGGACCTGAAGATGGCCACGCGTGTCAGCGGCATCGACGCCATCATGGGCGGCCACACGCACGACGGCATGCCGGTTGCGACCATCGTCTCGAACAAAGGCGGCAAGACCATCGTCACCAATGCGGGCTCTAACAGCAAGTTCCTGGGCGTGCTCGACTTCGATGTCAAAGACAAGAAAGTCAGCGACTTTCGATACAAGCTGCTGCCCGTTTTCTCGAACATGCTGCCCGCCGACAAAGAGATGGATGCGCTCATCACCAAAATCCGCGCGCCTTACGAAGCCAAGCTGTCAGAAAAGCTGGCCGTGACCGACGGTTTGTTGTACCGCCGCGGCAACTTCAACGGCACGGGTGATCAGTTGCTGATCGACGCGCTGCTGGACGTGCAGGGCGCAGACATTGCGTTCTCTCCGGGCTTCCGCTGGGGCACCACGCTGCTGCCGGGCCAGGCCATCACGCGTGAGTGGCTGCTCGACATGACCGCCACCACTTATTCGTACGCCACGGTGACTGAGATGACGGGCGAGACCATCAAGACCGTGCTCGAAGACGTGGCCGACAACCTGTTCAACCCCGACCCCTATTACCAGCAAGGGGGCGACATGGTGCGCGTGGGGGGCCTGAATTACAGCTGCAACCCGGTGGCCAAGGCAGGCCAACGCATTGGAGATATGCGCCTAAAAGGCCAGCTCATCGATGCTGGCAAAAAGTACAAGGTGGCGGGCTGGGCCCCTGTGGCCGAAGAAGCCCGCAACCAAGGCAACAAGCAGGTCTGGGATGTGGTCGAGACCTGGCTCAAAGCCCAAGGCGGTCGCATCAAGCCACGCCAACTCAATACGCCCAAAATCATGGGCGCATTGCCCAACAAGGGTTACGCCGTTTGACGAGTGCGTGCAGCGCAACCAGGCGCTGCACCTATTGAGGGATCTCCATGAAAAGAAGACAACTGTTGTGGGCCAGCGCTGCCATTGGCGGCGCAGCCCTGTGGCCCGAGGCTCGTTTGCTCGCTCAGCAAGCGCAGGACTTCATCGAAGGCCCACCCGTGGCCGACATTTCGGCACAAAAGCTGTCGCCACACGTCTGGATGATCTACTCCCCCGACGGATTTCCCACCCCTGAAAACCGGGGCATGATGGCCAACGTGATATTTGTGGTCACCACAGCCGGCGTGGTGGTGATCGATTCGGGTGCTTCTCTGCAAATTGGCCAGATGGCCATCCGCATGATTCGCAAGGTGACCGAAAAACCTGTGGTGGCCGTGTTCAACAGCCACTACCACGGTGACCATTGGCTGGGCAACCACGCCTTCGTCAAAACCTACGGCGACAAGCTGCCCATTTACGCACTGCCCAGCACCACCGAAAAACTCAAAGGCGCAGAAGGCAACTTGTGGCGCAGCCTGATGGAGCGCTGGACCAACCAGTCCACCTTGGGTACCCAGGTGGTGTTGCCCAACACGCCCGTGCAGCATGGCCAAGCGATTCAGATCGGCGATGTGACATTTCGCATGCATCACTACGGCACTGCGCATACGCCATCGGATCTGTGTGTCGAGGTGGTGCAAGACAAGGTGACGGCTGTGGGCGACATCGCCATGACCAACCGCATTGCCAACATGGACGAAGGCTCTTACCCCGGCACCTTCAAATATTACAAAAGCTTAGAGGCTGCTACAGGGCAACAGCTCTGGGTGCCTGGCCACGGTCAAGCCCGCCCAGACTTACTCAAGACCTATGGCGAATTCATGGCGGGCATCTGGGAGCCTTGCCTCAAAGCAGTGGAAGACGGCAAGTCTGAAGCCGAGGCCAGAGCGGCCGTGATAAAAGACCCGCGAGTGGCCGCAAGGGCCAAATCCATGCAGGGCTTTGACGGCAACATTGGCAAATATGTGAGCCTGGCCTATCTGGAAGCCGAGAAAGTCGCGTTCTAAAAGCAAAAAATACGCACCGTGTTGGACGTGTGCGGATTTAGGTTTACCAACGCACGAGGCAAGCACATCAAGCAGCTCTATTTGTTTGCCGCATCGCCCGACTCAATAAAAGCACGGGTATCAAACCAACAAGCACCAAAGCCAAACTGGGCAGGGCAGCCTCTCCCAGTCTTTCATCTCTGGCCAGTTGAAAAGCCACCACAGCCAAGGTATCTGTATTGAATGGCCGTAGCACCAAGGTGGCAGGCAGCTCTTTCATGACATCGACAAACACCAACAAGGCTGCAGCAAACACAGAGCGCTTTAGCAGGGGCGCGTGAACGCGGCTTAGCAAGGCCAAGCCCGTAACGCCAAGTGTTCGCGCTGAATCATCTAGGCTATGGGGAATTCGCGCATAGCCACTTTGAATCGATTGCAAAGCCACTGCGCAGAACCTGACCAAGTAAGCCCAAACGAGTCCCAGTATGGAAGCCGTTATCCAGAAACCCACTTGTGTTTCTGGCCATTGCTTTTGGATCCAAGTGACGGGTAGAAGCAAGCCGACCACCACCACGGCACCGGGAATGGCATAACCCAAGCCCACTAATTGAGAGACAAAGCGTGCAAAGAAATCCGCTTTGTTGCGCAAACTAAACGCGATGAGCAATGAAAAGCCAACGGCCAACAGGGCCGTGATGCCGCCTAAACGCAGGCTGTTGTAAGACCATTCTAAAAACCGTTGCCATGGAATGATGGTGTCTGACATGAGCAAGGGTTTGAGCATGAGCATGATGGGTAAAACAAAACCCAAAAAAACCAGCAAGCCACACCAAGCGGCAATGAACAGCCCAGAAAGTTGGCTAAGTTCGGCGGGCTGTGCTTCGCGAGAATTTGCAGAATTGGTGTTGCTTGATGTAAATCGCATTCGTGCTTGGGCTTGCTTTTCAAGTTGCAACAAAATGAGCACCATGACCAATAAAAGTGAGGCCAACTGCGCGGCTGCAATGCGGTTGTCCATGATGAGCCAAGCTTTGTAAACACCCGCTGTGAAAGTTTGAATGCCAAAATAACTGGACACACCAAAGTCAGCCAAAGTTTCCATGAGCGCCAGTGCCACACCCGCCGCAACGGCAGGCCTGGCCAAGGGCAGGGCCACCTCAGAAATGCGCCTGTAAAGGGGCGCACCCAGCAATCTGGCAGCTTCCATGAGGTGCGATGCACGCTCACTCAATGCAGTTCGTGCTAACAAATACACATAGGGATAGAGCGTAAGCGAGAACACAAAGATGGCGCCACCTAAGCTTCTGATTTCGGGAAAGACGCGACCCTCTAATGCCCATGTCGATCGAATAAAAGTTTGAAGCGGACCACTGAATTGGAAAAAGTCGGTGTAGGCATAAGCCACCACGTAAGCGGGCATGGCCATGGGCAATAACAAAGCCCACTCAAAAAACGATTGACCCGGAAATTTAAACAAAGTGACAGCCGCCGCTGTGCTCAAACCCAACATCGTGACGCCTACCGCAACCCCTGCACACAGCAGCACACTTGTTAGCAAGTAATCGGAAAGAACGGTTTGAGCCAACTCCCTTAAAACCTGAGCAGACACGGCATTCCACTCAAGCCAAGAGCCGATCAATGCCAAGATGGGCAAACTGATCAAAAGGGCTGTGAAAATAAAAACAACCGAACGGATTCGGAAAGCGTGCATCAGTTAGAAAATTGAATTGAAGGATTAGGGGCGCGGTTTATTGTGATCACGATGTGAACTTCATGCATTGTAGAAGCCCCTTTCATCTTCCAAAGAGGGGGCTTTCATCAGTCCTTACAATTGCAGGCATGTTTCTCACAGTCTCCCATGTCGATGTTTGCTACCCCGGTAACGCCAAGCCCGCGGTCAATGGCGTGTCTTTGCAGTTGAAGGCGGGCCAAATCGGTGTTCTCATTGGCCCTTCAGGTTGCGGTAAAACCAGTTTGTTAAGAGCCATTGCGGGTTTGGAGCCTGTGGCTGCCGGCACTGTTCAGTTGTCCAATAGGGTGGTCAGTCAGCCTGGTTTAACGGCACCGCCAGAGAAGCGCCGCATGGGCATGGTTTTTCAAGATTACGCACTTTTTCCGCACCTGTCGGTGGCCGGCAACATTGCCTTTGGCCTTCATGGACAAACTGCCCCGAGTCAAAAGCAACGCATTGCAGAGGTGCTACATCTGGTCGGATTAGAGGCTGAAAAAGACCGATTTCCACACGAACTGTCAGGCGGCCAGCAGCAGCGGGTTGCCTTGGCCAGAGCATTGGCACCCAAACCCGAATTGCTGCTTTTGGACGAGCCTTTTTCCAACCTCGATGTAGATCTGCGCGAGCGATTGGCTTTAGAAATTCGCACTATATTGAAGGCCGCCAATGCCACAGCGCTGTTTGTCACGCACGACCAAATGGAGGCCTTTGCCATTGGCGATGTGATAGGTGTCATTCAAGAGGGCCATCTGCACCAATGGGACGATGCATATCACCTCTACCACCGTCCAGCATCGCGGTTTGTGGCTGAGTTCATTGGACATGGTGTCTTCATTCCTGGCGTTCGTTCACGAAGCCAAGGACACCTCCATGTGCAAACTGTTTTAGGTGAGTTAACTGACCCCCATGAAACCATTCAGCCTGAAGATGAGGGCCCACAAAATTGTGATGTTTTGCTGCGCGCGGATGACATTGTTCACGACGATGAAGCATTGGTGAAAGCCGAGATTTTGAGAAAGTCATTTCGAGGTTCAGAGTTTTTGTACACCTTGCGATTGCGCACAGGCGAGACTGTCATGGCACATGTGCCTAGCCACCACGACCACACAATTGGTGAGTGGATTGGTATTCGTGCTGAGGTTGACCATGTGGTGACCTTTGAGCGTCAAACTTAAATAATTCAATTATTTTCCTCAGTTTTGTTTTTGCATGCAAATGAGAATCATTCTTGTTTGATGTAGAATTCGCTCATTGTGAGGCTGATTCAAAACGAAATGAGTTATAAATTATTCAAATTAGTGGCCCTTTGCGTGGCCGCTACTGCTTCCTTGGTACTGCCACTGGCCGCTGCCCAATCGAGTGATGGGGCATTTGTCAACATCTATTCAGCGCGCCATTACCCAACCGATGAAGCGCTTTACGCCGGTTTCACCAAAAGTACAGGGATCAAGATCAACCGCGTCGATTCAGATGACGCTGGCATTTTGACGCGCTTGAAAGCGGAGGGCGGAGCTTCTCCCGCCGATGTCATCTTGTTGGTCGATGCTGCCAGGTTGTGGCGAGCCGAAGTCGAGGGCTTGTTTTTGCCGGTCAAATCCAAATTGCTCGAAGAAGCCATTCCCGACAATCTGCGAGCCAAACGCGCTGACAACGGCGGTATACCTTGGTTTGGCTTGTCGACACGTGCCAGAGTGATTGTTTACGACAAGCTCAAACTTCAAAAGTCGGATGTTGACACTTACGAAAAGTTGGCAGATCCAAAGTTCAAGGGCAAGCTGTGCATTCGTTCTGGCTCGCATCCTTACAACCTCAGCTTGTTTGGCGCCATGACAGAGCACATCGGCCTACAGCAGACAGAAATTTGGTTGAAGGGCATGGTGAATAATTTGGCCAGAAATCCGGTTGGTGGTGACACCGATCAAATTAAGGGCGTGGCCTCCGGCGAATGCGCTTTAGCAGTCACCAACACCTATTATTTAGCGCGCCTCATGCGATCTTCCAATCCCGTTGAAAAAGCAATGGTAGAAAAAATCGGCGTTGTATTTCCAAACCAAGCCAGTTGGGGAACCCACTTGAACATTGCGGGCGGCGCAGTGGCCAAAAATTCAAAAAATCAAATCAATGCGTTGAAGTTTTTAGAATACTTAGCAAGTACCTCAGCGCAGAATCATTTTGCCAATGGCAACAACGAATGGCCCGCTGCGAAGGGCATGAGCTTTGACAATCCGGCATTGAAAACCATGTCCGGCGGTGTCTTCAAAAGTGAAGCGTTGCCCGTCAGTGCGGTAGGCATGAATCAAATCAAGGTTCAACAAATGTTAGACCGGGTGGGGTTCAAATAGTTTCAATTTTGTAGAACAAGTTCATTGCTGTTTTGATTGCCAGAGTCATTCCAGATGTCGTCTATTTTTTGAAGTTGTTCTGGATCAAAGTGATTAACGCTTTCCCAATAGCGACCCGACGCAACGAGATAACCTAATTTTGATTCTGCTGAAAGCGCCTGATTGATTTTTTTTGTATCAAACAAATGTTTTTGATGCGCGATCATTTCCTTATGACTTGCTAGTTGCTTTATATCTGCAATTTTTTTTCTTGGAAATGTCAGTCTTGATTCTGACAATGAGGACAAGTTCACAATGGCACAATTTTGCATGTTCGCGATGGCCATCAATCGATTTGATTTGGCCTCCAATGACTGAAGCGTCATGTCATCTCTCAATGGGTCGGCCGTTCCATGCCCATAGAAATGGCTCGACCCACCCACCGCAGCTGAATACACCATGTCGCAGCCGATATAGGCAATGATGTCTGGTTTTAATGCACCCAGTGCCCAATAGCCTGCAGTGAAAGACATCGTTCCGCCGGCGTAGATAAAACCACCAAATTTATTTTGGTGAGGCACAAACTCATTGGCAGTGACCCATTGTTGATGGCTATTTAGGGGTAATGGTGGTCGCCGATCAATCGGAAAATCTTCAGGAAAAATAAGATGGGTCCACTGGGGTGTGACCTTCCATGCGTTATTGATAGCAATGCTACTTGAGAAAATGGACAGGTCCCAATGGCATATTTCGGTGACGTCTGGCGCACTTCCAAAGATCAAAACAATGTTTAATTCACGCACTTGATCATTTCCTTATTGGGTATTTGTTTTGGCTTCGTGCCTATGAGAACATGTTTTTATCAAAGTCCTGTGACAGAAACTTGAAAGACGAAAATTTACAACATTTGGATTCAAACCCCTCAGAAAGCGAAAGACGGGCCGTCAGTTTAATTCAAGATTCAAAAAAACATATAAATATTTCTATTAGAATGGAAATATGGAAGATAAATACGTCATCAAAGCACTTGCTGCACTGGCTCAGCCAAACCGGCTTCAGATTTTTCGGTCACTTGTCGTCAAGGGCGGCGAAGGTTTGACACCCGCCTTGATGGCTGAGGCATTGGGCATGCCAGCCAACACACTTTCATTTCACTTGAAAGAGTTGATGCATGCCGATCTGATTTCACAGGAGCGAAGTGGGCGGCATTTGATCTATCGGGCCCAGTACGACCGCATGAATTCTGTACTGGCTTACCTCTCCCAAAACTGTTGCCAAGGGCAAGCCTGTGAGCTTGTCCCTGAAGACATTTGCAAAAGCTGTTAATGAAGGAAGTTTAAAGTGACTGATATCAAACCATTGAATGTACTTTTTCTGTGTACGCACAACTCGGCGCGCAGTATTTTGGCCGAGGCTGTGCTCAACCATATGGGTCACGGCAAATTCAAAGCCTACTCTGCTGGAAGTAGCCCCAGAGAAAATCAAAAGCCAAATCCGATGGCCATTGCAACTTTGCAAAAAGCGGGCATTGCTACCGAGGGATTAAGTAGCAAAAATTGGGATGTTTTTGCGGTGCCCGATGCACCTCACATGGATTTGGTCATTACTGTTTGCGACAACGCAGCGGGTGAAGTTTGTCCTTATTGGCCAGGACAGCCCGCCACGGCACATTGGGGCTATGCAGATCCGTCTGAAGCTGCTGGCGGAGATGCTGAAAAATTAGAAGCTTTTCTGCAAACCTTGCATCTCATCAAAAAACGACTTGAAATATTTACCAGCCTTCCTCTGGGAACTCTTAGCAAAATGGCTTTGGAAAATTCAGTGCGAGAACTGGCGAAAAAATGAGCCATTGGAGAAGATACGTTGCAGAGCTGGTTGGGACTGCGGCGTTGTTATGTGCCGTGATTGGCTCAGGCATCATGGCAGAACAACTGTCGGAGGGGAACGTCGCCATTGCGCTTCTAGCTAACACCCTAGCCACAGTGTTTGCGCTTTATGTCTTGATTGAAACGCTTGGCCCTATCAGTGGTGCGCATTTCAATCCAGTTGTCTCGATGGTCATGGTCTTTCGCAAAGATTTAGCTTCTCATCTTTTGCTGGGCTATGTGCTTGCTCAGTTGATGGGTGCGGCATTGGGTGCTTGGATTGCACATGCCATGTTTGAATTGGACATATGGCAATGGTCTGTGAAAGTAAGAACAGGTCCGGCTCAATGGTTTGCAGAAGCCGTGGCGACTGCAGGTTTGTTGTTTGTCATTTTGCGTTCCCCTAGCGGCAAGGCCTCCGCCATAGTGGCTTGCTACATTGGAGCAGCCTATTGGTTTACTGCAAGCACCTCTTTTGCAAATCCAGCAGCTGCCTTTGGGCGAATGTTTTCAAATACATTTGCAGGAATCGCACCAGCGGACGTACCAGCCTTTGTTGTGGCGCAAATCATTGGTGGATTGATAGGGATGCTGCTGCATTCGACGTTGAACGACAGAGATCCCAATTAAGGCTTAGTCCATTTTGGCGCCTGATTTAATGATCACCTGTTCCCACTTGTCAATTTAGGCTTTGACGAATGATTTGAATTCTTCCGGACTGTTGCCTACAGGTTCAGCACCTTGTGCTTCCATTAAACCGGCTTCTGCCATGGTGGGCACATTGGGTAGAGTGGCCATGCGCTTTTTGCTGGCGACCGCTATGACATTGAGTTTGCCGCTTTTCAAATGCGGAATGGCCAAGTAGGGCAATTGATGAGTACTAAATTTTCATTCTGCCTTAATGCCTGCAGCCTTCACAACAGGTCCAAATTTAGCAAGATCTCTGCTAAGTTCGGCGCCAAAGCTTTCTGCCGTTCCTGGCGAGGCCGTAATGCCCATGCCGCTCAGTCTTTCCTTTATTTCTGGATCGTTCAAAATAGCATTGAGTTCCGAGTTAATTCGGGTGATGAAGGTGCGCGGTGTTTTGGCTGGTGCCAACAAACCAACCCAGGAGTTGACTTCAAAATCAGGCACGCCGTTTTCTATGAAGGTGGCAACATCAGGCAAGGAACTGGATCGCTTGCTACTTGACACCGCAATGGGAAGTAGCTTGCCCGTCTTCAAATGGGGCATGGCGCTGGCAATGGCTGTGTAAACCAATGGAATATTGCCGCCCAAAACATCGGTTAGAGCTTGTCCCCCGCCTTTGTAGGGCACATGCACAAGGTTGGCGCCTGTTTTTTGACGCAAGAGTTCTCCGGCAATGTGAGGTGTTCCGCCTGTACCCGATGTACCATATGAAAGACCACCTTTTTCAGATTTAGAGAGCGCAATGGTGTCCCTCAGGGTCTTGGCTGGGAAGTTGGGGTGCGCCACCAAAATAAGGACCGCATCGCCAATTTTGCCAATTGGGGCAAAATCTTTAATTGTGTCGAAGCCAGTTTTGGGAAAGACATGAGGATTGATGACCAAGGTGCCGTCAAATCCCAAAAGTAATGTGTAGCCGTCAGGTTCTGATACCGCGACTTGCTGTGTACCAATGTTGCCCGAGGCGCCTGGTTTGTTGTCGACGATGACTTGTTGGCCCAATCGTTTTGACAGCTGTTCAGCGATTAAACGGCCGCTGGTATCGGTCACGCCACCGGGCGTGAAAGGCACCACCAAGCGAATAGGCTTGCTAGGGTAATTTTGTGCTTGCACACTTCCTGCAAATGCGATGGCAGTTCCGATGAGGGCGGCTTTTAGCCAATGACGACGAAATATTTGATTCATGACTTTGTCTCCTTTAGCAATCGTTGATTTATTTTGTTTCAGCATATCGTTTTTCAAAATCCCAGACATCTTCAAAGCCCATGAGTTTGGTTAAATCGGCAAAGTCATAAAGCGCGGTGCTACTGTGACTCGATGAACCTTGTGTCTGAAATTCTTGGTAGACGCTTTGCATCGCGTGAACTGCTGCCAGCAAAGCCGTGACAGGAAAGATGGCCAACTTGTAGCCAATGGATTCCAAATCAGCACGCGATAAAACAGGCGTTCGACCCCGCTCCACCATGTTGGCGAGCAATGGCAGATCCAATGTTTTGCCAATTTGGCGCATTTCTTCTTCCGACTCTGGGGACTCGACAAACAAGATGTCTGCGCCAGCACGGGCATAAGCTTCTGCTCGGCGCAGGGCCTCATCTAACCCGAGAGTGGTTCTGGCATCGGTGCGTGCAATGATTAAGAAATTGGGGTCTGTGCGCGAGTCCACTGCCACCTGGATTTTGCGAACCATGTCTTCCATGGGAATGACCCGGCGCCCTGGCGTGTGTCCACATTTTTTTGGAAATTCTTGATCTTCCAATTGAATGGCTGCGGCGCCTGCCGCCTCATAGCCCCTTATGGTGTGGCGCATGTTGAGGAGACCACCATAGCCAGTGTCTGCATCGGCAATGAGCGGTGTTTTGGCCATGCTGGCCATGGCCGTGACACGACTGACCATGTCAGAGTAGGTGGCAAGCCCGGCATCGGGTAAACCCATGTGCGAGGCGACGGTGCCATAGCCCGTCATGTAGAGGGCATCAAATCCGAAGGTTTCTGCAAGGCGCAGTGAAACCATGTCAAACACACCCGGGGCCACCACAAGCCCAGGCTGATGAAGACGTTGGCGAAGCTTGGAGCGAATTGTTTCATTCATGACAGCAAAAACAAGTTTTTCAATGGTTCAATGTACCACCCAAGATTGATTTAACCAAGCGGAGTATTCAGGGCATTAGAGTGAATGCCATTAACCTTGGCCTCACTCGCACCGAGTGGTGTTGTTCTTGGCGTCTGAGGCTGCAAGCTATGTCACCGGCATCAACATGAGCATGGATGGCGCAACCACCCCTATTGTTGTTTAGAAATCTGAAGTTTTATCCTGCAGGTTTTTATTTTGTTTTGGATTGAAAAACAAGCTCTGCGGCAATGAGATCAAGCGATGCAAACCCTACCGATTTGAAAATGGTGATGGCCTGATCATTGTTTCGCCAAGATCTTGTGGGTGTTGACGACAATTCGGCCAGTTCCCCCTCAATGCTTGAAGGCGAAATAATGCCTTGTTCAATGGCTTGCCATATTTCGCCACCTTTCTCCAGTACCGCGGATCGATTGTCTGCAAATACCTGCACTTTGCTCATGAGTGCTGGCTCGGCTTCTGCCATCTGAGTCGTAAAGGCGCCGATCAGCCCTAAGTGCGTTCCAGGTTTGAGCCATTTGGAAAGTATGAAAGGTTCAGTTGCTGTGGTCACTGCTGCCACCACATCTGCTTGTCTCAAGGTGGCACTCAAGTCTTCCGAGAAGGTAGATTCAATGCCGATAGTTTTGAGCTCAGCCACAACAGACAGCGCTTTGGTTTTTTGTCTTCCCCAAATCAAAATGTTTTTAAACTGTAGCAAGCTTGCATGAGCTTGAGCCATCGGAACACTTAAGGCGCCGGTGCCCAATATGGCAAGTGTTTGACTATTTTTGCGTGCCAGAATGCTTGCCGCTAAAGCTGCCGCTGCAGCAGTTCGGCGCAAGGTGAGTTCAGTGCCATCGATGACTGCAAGCGGCATGCCGTTTTCACACGATAGCAAGACATAAACAGCTGAAACTGTGGGTAAGCCGGTGTCTTTGTTGGAAGGCCAAACAGACACAAGTTTGACTCCGAAAACTTCTTTCGCCTTCCAAGCTGGCATGATCAGCACACAATTAGAGTCATCGTTAGGTGCAAAATAATTTCGCGACGGCGCTAGAATTGGCGATTGCAATCCGTGGGCCAAAGCTTCAATTAACTGAGGATAGGGTAAAGCTTTTTTAACAGCATTTGAATCAAAGTAGTCCATAAATTCTTTTTCAAACAATATGTTGTATCAATCCGGCAAGTTTAGGGCCTATGACTATTTATATGCAAACTGATGTTTTGATAGTTGGTGGCGCGGCCATAGGAAGCGCTGCCGCATTTTTTTTGGCGTCGGAGCCAAATTTCAAAGGAAAAATTCTTGTTCTTGAGCAAGACTTTTCATACGAAAAATCTGCAACAGCACTTTCAGCGGCCTCCATACGACATCAGTTTTCAACACCTGAGAACATCAGACTCTCTCAATTCAGTAGCAGCTTCCTTCAAAACATAGCGCATTATCTGGCGGTAGGTGACGAAGTCCCAGCTGTTAGTTTCAAGGAGCGCGGTTATTTGTTTCTTGCCACTCCTGACGGCATAGAAACCTTGCAATCTAATCATGCTGTTCAAAAGCTAGAAAACGTTGACGTATCTCTTTTAACGCCTTCTGAAATGAGTTCTCGGTATGCATGGTTGAATGTGAACGACCTTTCTGCGGGCTCTATTGGCAATCGTGGCGAAGGGTGGTTGGACGCAAATGGACTGATGCAAGGATTTCGCAAAAAGGCCATTTCTTTGGGTGTGCAGTACAAGCAGGCTAGGGTAGAGAAACTTCAGCGGGTTGGAAGAAAAATTATTTCAGCCGAATTAACAGACGGCACTCGAATCAGTTTTGACAAGATCATCAATGCAACTGGCACAGGCGCTGCTGCCCTTGCACACACTGCGGGCATAGAGCTTCCTGTTGAAGCTCGCAAAAGAACGATTTTCTTTTTCACCAGCAGCGCCAAATTGGAGAACTGCCCCATGGTGATCGATCCTTCTGGGGCCTATTTTCGGCCAGAAGGCGACGGCTTCATTTGTGGAATTGCACCCAGTTCAGAGGAAGATATTCAGTGTCATGATTTTGTGATTCAGCACCATCTCTTTGAAGAGGTCCTTTGGCCGATTCTCGCAGCGCGTGTCCCTGGATTTGAGGCCTTGCGACTCAAACGCAGTTGGGCAGGCCACTACGATATGAACACGCTTGACCAAAATGTCATTCTGGGTGCACACCCAGACGTAGACAACTTACTCTTTGCCAACGGCTTTAGCGGGCATGGCTTGCAGCACTCACCAGCCATTGGTCGAGCTTTATCTGAACTGATTACTTTCGAAGAATTTAGAACCTTGGAATTAGGTGTTTTTGGTTGGAACCGAGTGATCAACAACCGACCTTATCTTGAGGCGAATATTATTTAATGGCGCCAGACTGTCAGTAAAAATGCTTAAAGTCTAGGGTAACTACTTAGCTATTAGCTTTCGTCAATCATGCTTATTTAGAAATGCAATGAAGCGTTCACTGGTTATGGCTATCCTTGTAAAGTCTTTGACAACTCGGTCAAAGCATTTTTTCAATATCTAGGAGATAAACCATGGCAGCACTCAAAGGCTCGCGCACGGAACAATGCCTGAAAGACGCCTTCGCAGGCGAGTCTCAAGCCAACCGTCGCTATTTGTACTTCGCAAACAAAGCTGACATTGAAGGTCAGAACGACGTCGCCGCTTTGTTCC
>Ga0209768_10001790_pt1 | contig 13568 bp, 6 predicted proteins | sample LauGreSBDMM110SD_3_FD_187564 | JGI IMG/M metagenome (GOLD analysis project Ga0209768, IMG submission 187564) | Freshwater lake microbial communities from Lake Michigan, USA - Sp13.BD.MM110.SD (SPAdes) (version 2) | ecosystem: Environmental > Aquatic > Freshwater > Lake | place: Lake Michigan... | reverse complement strand
GATAAGCAGCGAGTGACGTAGACCGTGCTCTTGAATGGCGGCCTTCAGGGTGTGCCAGTCGTAACGAGAAGTGGGGGTTATACCATGCATATCGAACTGTAGAGTACCCTTTGCCGTTGGTGACGTAGCGAATGTGCTGTAGGCACCCGCCCATTTGGCAGGCAGATCGGCCTCGATCTCTTCTGTGCGCACCACGCACGTCTTGGACAGGCGGCCAAGCTCCGGGGCCAGCTCGTCGGCAATGACGCCCGACTGCAGCTTGATGTAGTCCATGCGTGCAATGTGCTCGCCGCGCTCCTTCGACATCTCCATTGACGCCTCAAGGGCCGCGTGGTACATGGTCTCAGAGATTTGGCGGTTGAGCTCAAGCGCCTCGGGGCTGTCGTAGGGCATGCGCATTAGAATGAAGACGTCAGCAAGGCCCTGAACCCCCATGCCGATCGGGCGATGGCGGAAGTTGGAGCGTGCCGTCTGCGGGACCGGGTAGTAGTTGCGGTCGATGACACGCTCCATGGACCGGGTGACAAACTTGACGACGTCGTGCAGCTTGGCGAAATCGTAGGTGGGTGCGTCGGGGGCCTTGGTGTTCACGTATGATGGCAAAACCACGGACGCGAGGTTGCAAACAGCATACTCATTCTCGTCTGAGTACAAGGTAATCTCTGAACACAAATTACTGGACTTTATCACACCAAGATTGGTTTGGTTGCACTTCTGGCAAGCGTCCTTGTATAGCAGATAGGGCGTGCCCGTCTCCACCTGGCTCTTGATGATCTCGATCCACAGCTCTTGGGCCTTGATGGTCTTGCGTGCGCGGCCTTCGCGCTCGTACCTCTCGTAGAGCTCCTTGAAGGCCGGGCCATAGACGTCAGGGAGGCCGGGGCACTCATCGGGGCACATGAGCGACCACGTACCGTTGGCCTGGACGCGCTCCATGAACAGATCGGGCAGCCACATGGCCAGGAACAGGTCGCGGCAGCGCTCCTCCTCGGCGCCCGTGTTGCGACGTAGCGCCACAAAATCGAAGACGTCGGCGTGCCACGGCTCTAGGTAGAGCGCCGCACTGCCGAGGCGACGGCCGGCCTGGTTGGCGTGGCGCATGGTGGCGTTGTAGACACGCAACATTGAGACAAGGCCGGAGCTCTGGCCATTTGTGCCCCGGATGTAGCTACCGCGTGCACGGATGTTGTGGATGTGGGTTCCGATGCCGCCAGCGCTCTTGGAGATCAAGGCACTGCGCTTGATCGTGTCGTAGATGCCCTCGAGGCTGTCTTCCATGCCAAGGAGAAAGCACGACGACAACGCTGGCATACGTGTGCCAGCATTGAAAAGCGTCGGTGTAGCGTGTGTGTATAGGCGTGTGCTCATCATAGTGTAGCATGTCAGGACATTGGCGAGGTCGATGCCCCAGATGCCAAGGGCCACGCGCATCCACATGTGTTGCGGGCGCTCGACGACCTTGCCGTTGACGCGCTGCAGATAGGAGCGTTCGAGAGTCTTGAACCCAAAGTAGTCAAAAGAGTAGTCGCGCTCGTAGCTGATGTGGGCCTCGATGACGTCGTTGTGCTTGCGGGCGATGTTCAATAGCTCGTCGCTGATCTGGGGCGCGGCCTTTCCTCGGATGTCTGTAATGGCATAAAGAGCCTCGATGGTCTCGAGGAAGGTGATGGGCGTGTTTTTGTGGTGGTTGCTGATGATAATACGGACCGCAAGGGCACTGTAGTCGGGGTGCTCGGTGCCCATGTTGAAGCACATTTGGGCGGCCATCTCGTCGAGCTCGGACGTTGTGACGCCGTCAAAGATGCGAGCACATACCTTTTGGGCAATCTCGAGCGGATCAATGGCCTTAAGGTCACCACAAAAGTGACTTATCCGTGTCGATACCTTGTCAAACGAGACAAGCTCAAGCTCACCATTGCGCTTTAGGACACGCATATTTGACACTTGCGAGATCTTGCGTGAGTGGTTACTAGTATAGTATGGCGATAAATCCTTAAATGAGGAATGTTGTCGTATTTACAAAAAAAACCCGTATCTTTACGACTCATTGTCGCTGTTGGCAGCAACCATTTCCTTAAATGCGTAGCCACGCCACCCCTTGTTGTCCGGCGGGTATGCACCCCAAAGTTTTTCGAAATACATCTTGATTGCCGTTTTCTCCGGCAATCTCTTTCCTTTCTGAAGATTGGCCGATGCCCAAGCTCGAAACTCCACACCAAGTGGGAGAAGTTGCATACGTGCGGCCGCCGGATTTTCGGTGACTTGCACAAGCCTGTCTTCAATGAATTGTCCTAGAAGGTCGTTCGAGCGCTGGTATTGGCGGGTGGCTACCATAACTTCACTGACATCTTTCATGTTCACGAGGTCCGTCTTCTTGTGATGGTCGATTAACATGCTTATGAAGGGATCAGCCCATTGCTCAAACTTGTCTGCCAGTTGCATGTCCAAAGGAAACTCTGTGTGCTTTTTGGGATCTGGGACTTCACAGAACTTTGAAGTGAAGTCAATGACACGAATGCGTCGCCAAGTTCCGCCATCATCACCGGGCACTTCAGGTAGGACGTTTGTCGTGAGCACTAGTTTTGCTTGCGGCTTAAACTCAACCGGCATGCCATAAAGCTTGCGACATTGAATTGTATCGCCTCCGCTGAGTTCCTTCATGATGCCCACCTGAATCGTCTCCGTGGGACCGGGCTCTTGCATCACCGCAACCCGCCGTCCCTTGATTCGCTCAAGTTCACTTTGCGCTGAATTACTGGCCGCGCGCTTCTGAGTGATGAGAGCGACAGGGAGAATACAGTAGTACTCGCCGATCGCCTTTTGAAGGAGCTCCAATATTTTTGACTTTGAGTTCGACCCGCTGCCTGTGAACACATAGAATTTCTCTTGCCGTAAGCCTCCGTCGATCATGACTGCTAGCAGATCCTTGAAGTAGCGACATACATTCGCGTTTGTGAAGACCTGCTTGAAGTATGTCTCTATCTCTTTGGCCTCTGGACACACAGGGTCAAATGGCATATAATAGCGGCCGGTTGAGAACGAGATGTAATCATCGGGCGACCCTGCACGGAACTCGTGCATGCGTAGGTCGTAGACACCGTTCTCGAAGCCAAGTAGGTGCGTGTGCGAGTCTAGGGTCTCTTCGAAGTTTTCATCCGCAAAGAGACACTTGCACTCGCGCATCACATTCTCCTTGTAGCCCGACTTCTTCAAGTTCCAAGAGATGTTGCTGAGGTCGTGTTGACGCCGCAAATACACCTCCTTTGTTTGCTCGCTTCCTGTTGGCAGTTGATTCGCTTGTGTCGACCAATAATTGGCTCGTTTGATGAACTCCGCGCAGACACGGTTGCTCAGTTCGAAGCGTAGCTTGAGTCCCTCGCAAGTGCGCACCCACCGATGTTTGGATTTGGAGAACATGTACCAAGTGTCCCGCAATGTGAAGCGGTACTCGTCCTTGAACATGCTGTACACCACCTTGGCCACATCAAAGTGTGCATTCTCGTTAGTGCACTTGTCCACCAGTGTGATCACATTGCTCTCGAGGATGTCGTTGTAACGCTGCTCGTTATCTTGCATGGCCCACCAACGCAGGGTCCCCATGCCAAGGGTGTCGATGCGCATGGTGTCCCATATCTTCTCGCACTCGCCGTTCATGTACTTGCTGCTGAGCTTACTGAACTCAGTCCATGCATCGATGAGCCGATAGTCGATGTTGCGCAGCGTCCACCCCAACTTGATCCAATCCTCGTAGTTCTCGGCGCGCACTTGGTTAAGGCACTCGATAACCAGCTGTCGTGCAAGGTGCAACTCCTCATCGTTCGTGTAATTGCGCACATGGTTGATTGCCTTGCCAAAGATCTGCTGATGGAGTTTTGTCTTTCGGCGCTCGTCCATGGTCGGTAGCACACACCGAATGTACTCCTCAATCTCTTGGGCTTGATCTGCCTTGACAGGCATTACATCCGTTTTGTTGCGCATGCTGAAGAGGTCCACGTAACTGAGGTCCATTTCAGCTGTTATGGTGGACGGCGTCATGTCAATGAGGGTGCCATCATCGACATCGTACTGCAGCACACGAGAGACACGATATGGATCATTGTCAGGCTTTTTCGAGCCGTACATTTGCCAAGCGTTGCGATCGATGATGGCTATGTCCACAACGTCGTCGTACAAATTGAGCAACGGCAACCCTGCAAACATCTCCTTTGCAACGTCGAGGATCTTTTTGCGAACCCAATGTTGAATGTGGTTCGAAACCACCAAGTACGGCCATACAATGTGGATGCCATCTTTTAGCTTGTGACGATACTCAGACGGCCGCGGCTTTTCCATAATGTAGGCCATGAAGCACTCGGGCGGCGCGTCGACATATTCGTGCAGAACCTTGAAGTACGCCAACGCAATGTTGTCGACATGCTCGGTTGTATAGAGCCGAGTGAAGCGCGTGGCCTCGTCGGATGGTAACGAGAACCGGAAGTCGAGGTCAGCGCGCATGCAACTCGGGTTTTTTGGTTTTTCTGTAAGATGCAACGGAATGCCGCCAATCATGGCACGCTTGTAGGCTGCCTGGAACTCGTCATGGCGGTCGTCGGGCACATTCAAGCTGATCTTGGGCTGTCCGATGCTGGTGTGTGTGTATCCTTGGCCCTTCTCAGACCGGAATCGCGATAAGAACTTGTTGAAGCTTTCCATTCTCGAGCGGTTTTATCTTGGACGGTGAGTCGCTCTTGTGTCACCGGTCCAGGCTCGTAGCCTCCCTGAATATCATTGGCGGGATTTTTTTAAGCCAAGATCGCGTTCCATTTTTGGTTCATATTGTTTGTAGCAAGACTGTAATGGTGCGGTATTTATATCAAAGGCTATTTATTGTGATCAACTTACACATGTGCGCCTATTTGAGCCATCTGGCCCGCGTTCGCAACCCAACAACCAAGGATATATATATGCCATATAGTGAAACGAGAACATACTCTTTTCTTCCGTAGCTCTGCATAACACGAAAAAATGAATCTAGGTTGAGCTCACAATAGAATAGACGAGTGTAATCATGGGCACTGCTAAGCGCTTGTTTGCGGTTGGTGCTTACACCATTCTCAGCGACATAGTGGTCATCGAGGTGCTTGTTGATGAGCACAATGAGCAAGTGCGTTACTATAGGCTAACAACGCTCGATGATGCTGGATACTCGCAAGGTACATGGCAAATTGAGACGGTCCCCGATGTCGTGTTAAACATGGTACAGCTCCTGCTTTCGCTAGGATCCGGGGTTCGCGATGGTGTTGTATATGGTCCTCACCTAAGCCGTCTTGATATAACCAACGACCTACGAGACATTCATCACAATATGCATGAAGGCATGTCCGTCAAGTTTACCTTACATGTGGACGAGGAGATGGCCGAGGAACTTATTTGGCTCGAACGGTATCTGCATTAAGCAACAGGTTTAACGACCCAACTTTTTGGCACTTGGCCGTCCACACCTTCACATAGGGTGCTCACATTGCACGATTGCCACAACACACTCTCGACATCGACCACTCTACGCACGACCTGGACGTCTAGGACCATATACACAGAGCCTCAACGCAGAGCCTCAACGCAGCCATGAAGTCCATGACGTCTTCAACCATGAAGTCTACATACTTTGCCACGATGCTCAAGTCCGCACGTCGCCACGCAAAGGGCACGTCTTACTTCAAGGGCACTGCGCGTTACCAGTGCGAGTACGAGAAGCTCGTCGACGTGGCTCACAACACGACGGAGGACGCCGAGAATGCCGACTTGATGACCATCTTCCGCGTCATTCACGATGCCTACATCTACGCATGCGCCAAGCCGGGCACGACCAACCGCAACATCGGCAAGTGGTGGATTGCCAACCGCAAGAACTACACCTTTAAGGACCCGGAGGAGCTAATGCAGGTTTTTGACTTCCTGACGTTCAAGGCCTGCGTGCCTATCTCGGTCATGGAGGGCATGATGCACAGCGTTGTCTCTACTGTGGTCAAGGGCATGCCGTGGAACGAGCTCTACACCAAGGACCTGAAGTACTACAACGCAGAGGGCGATCATCAGGAGGATTTTGCAACGCTGTACCACGACATGGCTATGGACGCAGAGTTCTCCAAGACGCATCTCGCCAACGTCCTACGCTCGGCCTTCAACATCCACATGTCGCGTGCGTCCATGAGCACCAACGACTTCAACAATTGGTGGGACAACGAGGGCGAGGACGCGTGCATGGTCCACTGCATTTATGCCAACGCCTCGGTCTACTCCCTGGCGGAGGCTACCGACGCCAAGGAGCTCGACGACGCGCTGGACGAGGTGATCACGTTGGCCAAGAACGTCCGCGCGTACGCCAAGAAGCCCTTCATGGCGCGGCCTGCAACGCACATTGAGCACATGCTAACCGAGCTCTACACCGAGACCACGGCCGAGCTGCGTGACGCCTCTTGCTTTTCGGGCTTGCTGAAGGCATTTTCTAGCAGCGACTCGCGGGTTCGATCCTAGCCGATGCGTGTAATGGTCTTATTCTAGCAGCGTTACGGCGAAGAAGTTTGCCAACTTTGCCTAATGTCCTTGATGCCATTGACTTTAAACGGCTCTTGGACGGTGTCGCTGTTGGAGTTGTAAAAAATGTCGACATCTGAGAAATATAAAAAGGTCCATAGAAAACTACTTAAAGGTAACATCAATATTGATGTTTGGGTGGAGAGCCCACAGGCAGGTTGCCGGAGTGGTCTAACGGGTCCGGCTCAAGATCGGATGCATTCAATTGCGCGCGAGTTCGAACCTCGCACCTGCTATCATTTTTAACCCCGCATTACCGCCGCCATGGCTGTCATTCGGTTTTGCCAGTGTTTTAGTTCATGCATGCATGACCGCTTATTTGACAAATATGCGGCTTTGACATTTGGGCGGCCATCAAGCCCTAACAGTCATCGAGCATGTCGAGAACCTCTTGATCTCAGAGACTGACGCATCCTAATGGCCCAACTTTTTGGCATAAGCCACCCTACTTCAGCAACACACATCCCACACACATCCCACACATAGCCCAATAGTGAGTCCAACACCGCGTGCAGCCATGACGTCCACGTACTTCGCCACCATGCTCAAGCATGCCCGCCGCCACACGAAGGGCACGTCCTACTTCAAGGGCACCGGGCGCTACCAGTGCGAGTACGAGCATCTCAAACATGTGGTGGCACAAGACGAAATGTCGGACGTGCTCACTATCTTTCGCGTCATCCATGATGTGTATGTCTATGTGTGTACTAAGCCCAGCACGACAGCACGGCCCAACCGCAGCGTCGGCAAGTGGTGGATCGAGAACCGTAAGAACTACACCTTCAAGGACCCCGAGGAGCTAATGCATGTTTTTAGCTTCCTTACGTACAAGGCGTACGTGCCCATATCGGTCATGGAGGGCATGATGCACAGCGTCGTCTCGACCGTGGCCAACGAGATGCCTTGGAACAAGCTCTACGTCGCCGACCTCAAGTACCTCAACGCAGAGGGTGATCACCAGGAGGATTTTTCGACGTTGTACCACGACATGGCTATGGATGCAGAGTTCTCCAAGTCGCCGTTGGCCAATGTCCTTCGCTCGGTCTTCAACGTCTTCATGTCGCGCGTCTCCATGAGCACCACCGACTTCAACAATTGGTGGTATAATGAGGGCGAGGACGCACACATGGTCCACTGCATGTATGCAAATGCAGCCATCTACACGTTGGCCGATGCGGCCGACGCTAACGAGCTTGATACCGCCTTTGACGAGGTCGTCGTGCTCGCCAAGAACATCCGCATGTACGCCAAGACGCCGTTTGAAACATCGCCCGCCACGTACATGGAGCGCATGCTGACCGACATGTACATTGAGACGAGCGCCGACTTGCGTGACACCTCCTGTTTTTCGAACGTGCTCAAGGCATTTTGCAACGCCGCGCAGTAAATGTAAATGAATCTATCTCACGTAACTATCTCACATCGCTGCATGTTGCATTTATTTGCAATGCGGAAATGCAAAAAATGATCTTAAGGTTTTGTTAGACACTTACATACTTACATACTTACTTAAACAAGCTCACATCATAACACTGGGACTACTTTTTACGCGCCGCGGCTGCCTTCGGTGCCGCACGCCTCTTCTTGCTAGCACCCGAAGCATTAGCGTCAGGTGCATCCGAGTACGACTTCTCTACCGCGGCCCGGTGTGCTTCCCAAGCCACATGCAGCTCACTGAGCTCCTTGCGCCATATGCGATGGATTGGTGTGTTGGTTAATGCGTCAATAGCATCCTTGAGCGTCGCCGCCTCGGACTCGAGCTTTGCCTTTTGTTCGGTCGTCAGCTGCCGAATGGGCAAGTTTGTTAGGTAACGGTAATTGGCTGATGGGGCAACGGCGGTCACGGACTCTTCAGCCTCAACGTCCATCTCAGCAGCCGCCTCTGCAGCAATCGATCCAAGCCTTGGGTACTCAAGACGCTCAAGTTGTGCATCCACGTCCTCTTCCTTTCGGTTCATTATCACCACCGTGCCCTTAATGAAGTCGTTGATGAAGCGCACCTTGGCCGATACCTTGCGGTACTCGGCTTCCATGGTGCGCAACTGATGCATCTTGCGCTTTTGGTACGTTGCCAGACGCACGCGGGCCCATGCCTTCACGATTTCCACCGTATCCGCGTACTTATGGATAGCGGATTCGGCATCGAATAAGTGCATGTTGCTTACGCCGAGGGACTTGGAAGCCTCAAGCTTGAAGCCCGCGGACCCCACGTCGCACAACACGTTCTCGACGGCCTCACGCTTTCCTGGAAAGATCTTGAGGGTGAAGCACGCCTTCTTGTCTGTGTAGTGGCTCTCGAAGTCTTTGAGCAAGGTGCTACCATCCACGATCATCTTGGTCAGGTGCTCCTTGTACGTCTCGGTCCACACGCCGACGGGCAACTCCGTGATCTCGAGGGTCGTGTCGTCCTTCCAGGCCCAGCAGCCCCGGCTGACGTAGGTCTCATCGGTGTTCGCCTTCTTCTGCTTGAGCTCGATCTTACCTACGAAGCCGAGGTACCACGGAGCAATGTCCTCAAGTTCAGCAGCGTCGATGATGGTGTAAGAGGACTCGAGGTTGTCGGCGTTTGTGTCAGCACCTTCGGCACCATGCGCCACATCCAGCATCGCAATGATCGTTGCACACATGTTGATGATGTCGCTCGGGTTGTGGCACGGCACGTTGGTTGAGAAGCCCGTGCCGATGCCAAGGCCGCCGTTGACCAGGATCATGGGGATGACCGGGACGTACCAGGTCGGCTCGATTGACACGTCATCGTCGTTCTTGTAGGTCAGCACCGCATTGTCCTCCTCACGGAAGATCAGGCGTGCAAGGGGCGAGAGCATCGTGTGGATGTAACGCGGGCTTGCCGCGTCGTCGCCGCCCTGGATACGTGTGCCGAACTGACCGTTGGGCATGAGTAAGTTGATGTTGTTGGAGCCCACGAAATCCTGAGCCATGCCGACGATCGCATCTTGCAGCGACTTCTCGCCATGGTGGTAAACGGCCACCTCGCTCACGTAGCCACTGAGCTGCGCCACACGGATCTCTTTCGAGTACAACTTCTTTTTGAAGCACGCAAACATGATCTTGCGAATGCTTTCCTTCATGCCGTCCACCAGGCTCGGGATGTTGCGCTCCACGTCGCGGTTGCTGAAGTGGATGAGCTCATCGTTCACGAAGGTGCTGAAGGTCACAGGCTTGGTGTAGTCCAGCGTCTTGCGCGAGTCGAAGCCAAGGATCCACGCCTTGCGATCGTCGGCACGCTTCTTGTCGAACGCCAGGTTCATGCTCTCCTCGCTCTCTTCGCCGTCGTATTTGTACTCCGTGATGTTTAACGACCGGAAGTACTCCTTGGCCTCGATGGCCGTCGATGTACCGAGCCCCTTGTAGTACTTGATTGTCCATCGACCATCTGTGCGTGCCGCGTTCCATGCATGAAAGTCGGGCAAGTTGTAAAAGGATGTGGTGCCCTGGACTGGATGGGTCACTTTCACAATCGGTGTCCGCATGCTGGTCAAGAATCCTTCCATCTTGAAGAGGGAGGGCCACAACGTTTGGAAGACGTTGAAGAGCAAGCCGCGAATGTGAAAGCCGTCCGTGTTGTGCACAATCATTTGGCCAACGCCCGCATGAAAGTGGTGGTTCTCGGTCTCCAGATCATAGACGTAGTCCTCTGTGACGCCCATGTCGATGATCTTCTTGATTGCGATCGGGTTCGCCTCGTTTTCGTTGTCGTAGTCTCCGCAGTTCTCTTCCAATGCCGTCAGGTAATACACGTCTGGCGTACATGTCTCATATACACTCATGGTCACTGTGTAACCGATGCTGCTGAACAAGTAGTACATGCCCATGGCCAACAGTTTGCCCTTAATGGCACACGTGTTTGCACCGCTCTTGTGCAAGCCATCAATGAACCGTCTCTTCACATCTTCCGAAGCATTCAGTATCGCGGTTGGCACGCTTGTGCGAGCAAGTGTGCCAACCCCAGAGTCCCACGAGCAGCCCAAGGCGTACGCGTCCTCCTCGCTCATTGAAGACACACGCCACTCGGTGCCACCAAAGTTCGGAAACGAGTGCAGCAACTCATGACCAACCTTCACCTCATTCGGCGTGATCTTCTCACCCGCCGGCGTAAGCAGCGAGTGATCCTCCGTAACGTCCACGGAACCCGTGTGGGTCACGACGCGGAAGATGCGCTTCTCGACCTTATGACGCATGACGTGTTTGATGGCGGTCCAGCCGCTCTCCGTCCACACCGTGAAGTCCGCACCGTTGTAGTCCTTTCCATTCGTACTCGGCACCCACTCGCCATTCGCAACGTCGCTGATGGTGCGAATGTGAATGAAGCCTGCAGCATCGCGCAACAGAAGCGGCGTGTCGCCCGTGACGCTGTCCTGATCGGTCATTATCATCACCTTGCCGTAACGAAGCGAACTGACGTCCTTGTAGTCCTTGTTCTGCTCGAGCCCCAAGATCTTCTTCAGATGCGTGATCTCCGCATTGTCAGCGACTGCCTTGGCCGCAGCCTCCTTGACATTCAGGATCTTCCCACGCAGCGGGAACACGCCGTACTTGTCGCGCCCGACCTCCGACAGGCCCGCGATGGCCATTGACCGCGCCGAGTCACCTTCGGTCAGGATCAGCGTGCACTGCGCCGAGTCCTTCGTGCCCGCCTTGTTCGCATCGTCCAGCTTCGGCACGATGATGCGGCTTGTCTTCTTGCCGTCCGTCTTGACCAGCTTCTTATTGTCGTGAAAGTCGGTCAGGGCCGTGGCCCGATCGGCAATACCAGATGCAAAGAGCTTCGCGAAGAATTTGTCGCTCAGCTCGCACTTGGAGCCGAACTTGGACGCGATGGTTGTGAGAGTCTCCTTGGTCTGGCTGTCAAAGGCAGGGTTCACGATCGTGGCCTTTACAAAGACCCACAGGTTGTCCTTGATGTGTTGGGGCTTGACCTCCTTCTTCTTCTTGGCCTGCACCATATCGACCATCTTCTTAGTAATCTGGCCGACCACGTAGTCGACGTGCTTGCCGCCACGCATCGTATAGATGCCATTCACGAAGCTCACGTGCTCGAACTGGCCGCCATCGCTGTACGTCGCCACAACCTCCCACTTGCGGCCGTCGCTCCCCCCGACCTCGTAGGACCGCACACGCTCCGTCTTGTTGCCGATGAAGAGGTCGACGTAATGCTCGAAGTCCTTGTACTCCACCTTGACGTCGTTGAACCACACGGATACCGTTGGGTCCGTGCATGCCCCGGCGTCCATGGTGCGCCGCCTGAATATGTCGAACAGGTCGTCTGTCATGCTATTCATACCAAAGCGGGCATAGTCGGGCGTCCAGGTGATGCGTGTGTAGGGTGCGGTCTTGGCGGCCTTCACCGTCGGGGCATCGCGAACCGTCATGTTCTTGCTCCACCGCTGCTTATACGATCGTGCACGACGATGATCGACGGTCTCCACGACCAGCTCGGTAGCAAATATGTTGGCCAGCTTGATGCCGGCGCCGTTGCGGCCACCGACGGTGCGATCGTCTTTGCTGTAATTGGTGCTTGTCAGTAGGTTGCCAAAGATGAGCTCCGGTACGTACATGTTGTGCTCCGGGTGGTTCTCGACGTCGATGCCATCGCCATCATTGTAAATGGTGACGATACCTGTCTCTCTGTCGATATTGACCTTGATGTTCTTGACGTGCTTGATGGCCTCTTTACTACCGTTTTCGGCGTCGGTCTTTAGGCGTGTCGACTGGTCCAGTGCATTGACGATGATCTCATCGAAACACTTGAACAAGCCGGGCACGTATGTAACCTCACGCTTAGCCATGCATTTTGTGGCATCATCGATCAAATACATCTCGACCGTTTGCGGCTCCATGCTACCCACATACGTGTCGGGAAGCTCATAGATATGATCCCGCAACTCATGCTTCTTATAGCGTGCCGTTAGCTCTGCATTTTCTGCGGATCCGGCGGCTTTTGCTTTGGGCGCCATGATTGCGAGCCGAAGAGGTGTGTGCCCTCTCTTTCTTTATGCAACGCTTAAGCCTGTTTGACGTGTCGTTTTTTGGGGTCATAAACTGAGAATCCATCCATCCATCATAAAATAGATAAACTATGTCGATGTCCTTTTCTCCACCATTCTCACAAGCGTGTTGTACATGTTCTTTGAGAACATTTAATCGCCGGTCCCACTCTTTCTTTTTACCATCTTTGACAACAAACACCCCTGTATTTGCAGTGATCCCCCAACAAGATGAGTTTGAACCTTCTTTACAATCGTAATATTGGTCTGGGTTGAAGCGCACAAATGTCATGCGGCGCATGCCTGCATCTTGGAACAGTTGCATGAGACGCTTGTTCTCACAACTACAGTCATACGTTCCATGCTGATTTTCATCGATTTCAATGATAATAACTCGATGACCCAAATCAATCAAAATGTCCGGCCGCCTTGACGAACATCCACCATCGATGCGTTTGTCAAAAGATATGTCGTAACATGAAAAATGCTCTTTGATAAAGTCGGCGACGGTTCGCTCCTTTGTTTTATGATTGCGAATAATGGTGTTGTCCGGGAAAGTATTTATAAAGCAGCGGTAGCAGTGGCCTTTGTACAATTTATTGGAAACGAATGTTGGACATAATAGGCAACGTTTGCTCTTGACATTGACCATGCCGTCCTCCTTGTGCTTGACACAGAAGCGCCCCTTGCGGCCTTCCGTATCAAATGTAGGATTTATGCTTTTACATCCATCATGCTTGCATCGTTTGTTCTTGACATCAACCATACCCTCCTGCTTGTGCTTGACACAGAAGCGCCCCTTGCCACCTTCCATATCAAATGAAGGTTGGCTACTACATTCATCATGTTCGCACTTTTTGCTCCTAACATTGACCATGCCGTCCTCCTTGTGCTTGAGACAGAAGCGCCCCTTGCGGCCTTCCGTATCAAATGTAGGATTTATGCTTTTACATCCGTCATGCTCGCATCTTTTGGTCTTGACATCAACCA
>Ga0209768_10001789_pt1 | contig 13570 bp, 6 predicted proteins | sample LauGreSBDMM110SD_3_FD_187564 | JGI IMG/M metagenome (GOLD analysis project Ga0209768, IMG submission 187564) | Freshwater lake microbial communities from Lake Michigan, USA - Sp13.BD.MM110.SD (SPAdes) (version 2) | ecosystem: Environmental > Aquatic > Freshwater > Lake | place: Lake Michigan... | reverse complement strand
GGACTTACTGCAAAAGTATAGTTACTACTTGTAATTCCACTAATAGTTGTAGCTACTACATTATTAGATGCATCTTTTGCATTATAGGTAAATGTCCATGGACTACCGCCAGTTAAGGTTGCAGTTAAAACGGATGGAACTCCTAAACAAGCAAAAGCGGTACCAGTAAGATCTACTGCTGGACTTAAAACAACAGTAACGTTAGCAGCACCAGTTACATCTGCAGATACTGCCTTACAATAGGTATCTTTAACTTCAGTAATGGTATAATTTTTGCTACTTGTTGGACTAACTGAGAAAGTATAAGGACTAGTTTGAATTGATTGAATAAAAGTTTGAGTTGTGCCATCATTATATTTAATTGAAAAGGGACTACTTCCTGTTAAAGCAACACTAATGACAGTAGAAGATCCACTACAAATCGTAGTTGATCCTGATAACTCAGCTGTTACTACTCTTGTAGTTACAGAAGCAGTTCCAGAAATATCTGAAGGATCAGCTATACAAGAACCCCCTTGTGCTGAAACTATTGAATAAGTTGTTGAAACTGGCGGAGTAACTTCTAATTGATAAGTAGTTGTATTAATATCAGAAATAGTTGTATTAGATGTGCCATCATTATATGTAAATGAATATGGAGCCGCGCCTGTAAATACAACATCTAGAAGCGCAGAGCCTCCTTTACAAAGTAACTTATCCCCCGAAATTATTGCTGTAACTTTTGTTACTGATATGGCAGCCGAACCAATAATATTAGCTCCAGTGCCTGTACAACCTGCAGCAGTTACTGAAGTGATTGAATAGGTAGTATTCACAGTAGGACTTACTGTGAATGAATAACTATTTGTTAGAATATTTGAAACCGTAACTGGGTTACTTCCATTTGTAGTATAAATAAAGCTATATGGAGCAGTACCTGTTAAAGCAACATTTATTGTTGCACTTGATCCAATACAAATGGTGCTTGTTCCAGTAACAGTTGCTGTAGGTGTTTGATTTACAGTTACAGTAGCTGGACCACCGGTAATGTCAGAAGCAATAGCCGAACAACCTCCAATACTTAATGCAGTAATGGAGTAAGTTGAAGTTGAAGTTGGGCTAACTGTTAATGTATAATTACTTGTTGAAATATTTGAAATCGTAATTGGACCTGCGCCATTAGTAGTATATGTAAATGCATATGGCTGATCACCAGTTAATGCGATATTTAAATTAGCAGTAGTACCAGAACAAATTGTTATACTACCGGATAAAACAGCAGTTGGCCTTTGTACAACATTGATAGTAGCAGTACTTGTAATATCTGAAGCAATAGCACTACAACTTGCATCACTTAATGCTGTGATAGAATAAGTAGTAGCTGTTGTAGGTGTTACAGAAACTGTATATGTATTTGTTGTAATACCTGATATTGTAACTGGGGTTGTTCCGTCAGTATAGGTTAAACTAAAATCAGGTGTGCCAGTTAATGTAAACACCAAATTAGCCGAACTTCCAGCACAAACTGTAGTTGGCAATGCAATAGTTGCAGTAGGACGTGGCGTTACTGTTACTGTTGCGGATCCGGTTAATTCATCTGCATTCGCAGCACAATTATTTGCTGAACCGTCTGTTAAAGCAGTAAGCGAATAAGTAGTAGTTGTAGAAGGAGAAACACTTACAGTACTTGTGTAAGGCGACCCACTTGTATAAGTAGTAGAAAGCGCTCCGGTTATAGTTGTACTTAAAGTTGAACCATCAGTTCCTCTATAAGTTAATATCCAAGGTGATGCCCCCGTTAAGGAAACTTCTAAAGTAGTTGCAACACCATTACATGTTGTTTTTGGTGCAGTGCTTAACGCTGCAGTAGGACGAGGTAGTAAAGTTACAGTTGCAATACCTGTCAAGTCTGAAGCAATAGAAGCACATGACCCATCAGTTAATGCAGTAACGGAGTAAGTTGAATTTGTAGATGGATTTACAGTTATAGTGGTAGAATAAGTATTACCATTTATGCCATCATAAAATGTTCCTGCTGTTCCACCAGTAATGGTAATTGTAGTAGAAGAAATAGATGTACCATTATCTGTATCATAAGTTAATGTCCAAGGAGATGTTCCTGTTAATGCTACATTAATAGTTGTTGCAGTTCCATTACATGTATTTGGATTTCCGCTTAATACAGAAGTTGGACGAGGATTTACAGTAACTTTTGCAGTTGTTGTTAAATCAATTGTAGCATCCGAACTACATAATGCATCACTTAATGAAGTAATTGTATAATTTGAAGTGATAGAAGGACTAACACTAATTGTTGTAGTATATGGCGCTCCAACTATAAAGTCTGTGCCTGAAGTGCTTGAAATTGTAGTTGTAACAGAAGTTAATGTATTACCTACATATCCAGAATAAGTTAATATCCATGGTGATTTGCCGGTTAAAGAAACAGTAATATTAGTTGGTGTTCCCGCACATGTAGTTGGTATTCCACTCAACGACCCTGTTGGTCTTTCATTAACAGTAACAGTTTTAGAACTATTAATTATATCTACTAATGGCTCTGCATTACAAGTATTATTATCAGATAAAGCTGTTAAAGAATATGTTGCAGTTTTAGAAGGAGATACAGTAATTGTGTAAGAACTAGTTGCAATTCCAGAAATAGTGGTTGACGTGCTTGTTCCGTTTGATGTTGTCAAATAGGTTAAGCTCCATGGTGAAGCACCAGATAAAGTGACTACCAAATCTGTTTGAGCTCCATTACATATAGTAGGATTACTTCCCGTAAAACTTGCAGTTGGGCGAGGATTAACATTTACTAATGCGGTGGTTGTTGCGTTTAAATCGATTGATTGTGCAGAACAATTATTATTGTCAGATAAAGAAGTAATTGAATAAGTTGTTGTAGTACTTGGACTCACACTTAATGTTGTCGTATATGGTGAACCACTTGTATATATAGATGAGAGAGTGCCGGTAATAGTTGTACTGAAAGTTGAACCATCGGTTCCTTTATAAGTTAAATTCCACGGAGATTTTCCTGTTAAGGTAACAATAATATTTGCTGGAGTGCCGTCACATGTTGTTGTAGTAGCGTTAACACTTAAGGCACCGGTTGGTCTATCATTTACATTTACAATAACTGAACTATTAATATCAGTTATTTGGGCATTACAATTTTTAGCATCAGATAATGCAGTTAATGAATAAGTGGAGGTGGAAGATGGAGATACACTAAATGAGTAAGTGGTTGTTTGAATACCAGATATGGTTGTTGGGGTTGAATTACCTCCATTAATAGTGGTGTAAGTAAATTCCCATGGAGTTGTTCCTCGGGTTAAACTTACCGTTAATATTGTTGCGCCTGCATTACAAATAGTAGCATCCCCTGTAATAACAGCTTGAGGACGCGGATTCACGGTGACCGTTGCATTGCCTGTTAAATCGCCAGCTATTGAACTACATAATGCATCACTTAATCCAGTAATAGTATAAGGAGTTGTTGAAGATGGAGTAACACTTAAAGTTGTAGTATAAGGAGTTCCTCCAATTGGATAAAAAGCATTATTAGGTGCAGAAATTGTTAATGTTACTGGGCTACCAGTTGAACTTGCATAAGTTAAGCTCCAAGGTGAATGTCCAGTTAAAGAAACTTCTATTGTAGTTGGCGTGCCATCACAAGTGGTTGGAGTTCCACTTAATGCAGCTGTTGGACGTTCATTAACATTAACAATAGTTGAACTAGTAGTAAAATCTACTGATGCTTGTGCAATACAAGAATTATTATCTGATAAAGCAGTTAATGAATAAGTTGTTGTCGTAGATGGGGAAACACTAAATGTGTAAGTGCTTGTTGTAATCCCAGAAACTGTTGTTGGAGTTGAATTACCACCATAATTAGTAGTATAAGTTAATGACCATGGTTGTGTACCAGTTAATGCTACAGAAAGTTCAGTTGAACCTCCGTTACATATAGTCGTACCTCCTGATATTGCAGCCGTAGGACGCGGATTTACAGTAACCGTAGTATTGCTATTAATATCAGATGGTTGCGCAACGCACGAATTAAAATCTGATAATGCAGTTAATGAATATGTAGTTGTAGAAGATGGTGATACAGTAAAAGTATAGCTAGAGCCTTGAATTCCTGATACGGTTGTAGGCGTTGAATTACTACCGTTGTTTGTAGTATAAGTAAATTCCCAAGGACTAGTTCCTTGAGTTAGCGTGACAGTTATAGTAGTTGCGTCAGCATTACAAATAATACCTGTTCCATTAAATGCAATACTAGCACGAGGACGTGGATTCACAGTAACTATTGCAGCACCAGTTAAATCTGAAGTAATAGAAGAACATAATGCATCTGACAATGAGGTAACAGTATATGTTGTAGTTGCAGATGGGCTAACGCTTAAATTTCTCAAGTATGGGCTTGCAGTCGTATAAATAGTTGCATTGTTACTTGATATAGTTGTGGTGGTAGAAGAACCATCAGATCCTGTATAGGTAATATTCCAAGGTGACTTTCCAGATAATGCCAAATTAATATTTGTAGCTGTTCCATTACATGTAATTGGAGTTCCACTTATAACAGATGTAGGACGTGGATTAACTAAAACTGATAAATAAGGAATATAATTAACATTACTAGGTTGGATATTTCCTACAGTTAAAGTTGGTATACCTAATAAATCAACGGTAGAAATATTTGAACTACAATAGTTATCATTCAAATTTGTAATTCTATAACGAGTTGTTTTTACGGGATTAACAGTAAAACTATATGTAGATGATTGAATACCTGTAATTGTTGTGCTACTTACATTATTTTGCAAGTCAGTAGCAGTATAAGTGATACTAAACGGCGCTAATCCAGTTAATGACGCAGTCATTAAAGTTGAACCACCTACACAAATAGTATTATTACCTGTAATTAAATTTGATTGTGGCGGTGTATTAATTGTAACAGTAGTGGATGCTGTTAAAACACAAGAATTATATGATGCAGAAATTGTAACGGTGTAAACATCAGAATCGGAAGCATCAATTGAAATTACACCAGTAGTTGGATCAATTTCTAAATAAAGTAAGTTGTTGCTTATCGAAGAGTATGATATGCCTGTTAATGGACTGCCAGTAAGTACAGGTGTAATTACTGTGTTTGATCCTTGACAATAACTTGCATTACTATAAGATAAATCTAAAGTTGGTACAGTTACTTCAGCTGCTCCTGTCATACCACTTGAAATAGCATCTAAATTATTATCATCATGTAAAGCAGTTATTGAATAAGATGATGTTGCGTTGGGACTAACGGTAAAAGTGTATAAATTGGAATTAATACCCGAAATAGTTGTAGAAATACTTGTTCCGTTAGAAGTTGTACTATAAGTTAAACTGTATGGAGGCTTACCAGTAAGTGATACACTTAATATAGTTGAAGATGGTAATGTACAAAAATCAGCTCCTCCGGAAATGGTTGCAGTGGGTAATGAAACCACGGTTAGTGATGCGGTCGCACTTGCACTTGAAAAGGAGACTGCTGAACAATAACTATCTTGTAACTGTGTTAAAGAATAGGTTTTACTTGTTGTCGGATTAACTGTAAAGGAATATGATGAAGTTTGTATTCCTGTAATAGAAATTGGAGATGATCCAGTAGTATAACTAAACCCCCACTCACGTAAAGTACTTGTTAAAGTAACTGTAACTATTGCAGATTCACTTGGAAATTTAGAATTTGGGTTCACAGTTACTGTAGCAGTAGGTCTTTCTTTTTCTGCAACAATAATGGAATTGCTAGTAACAATCCCACATGTATTTGAAGCTGTAACACTATATGTACCAGATGTAGCAGTAGAATAAGTACTAGAGGTAGCGCCACTTATTTCTGTTCCATTCAAATACCATTGATAATTGGTAACAACTCCATTAGCAGTAGCCGATAAAATTACATTACTTCCAATACAATAATATGTATCTGCAATAGGAGCAATAGTAATTGGATTTTGTACAACTATAACTGCTGAACCTGTTTTGTCTCCACTATTGGCACTACAATTCGCATCACTTAAAGATGTTATTGAATAGGTTCTTGTTTCAGTTGGATTAACACTTAATGTATAATTGTTAGTAGTAATACCATTAATTGTAGTAGATGAAACACTTCCAGTTAATGAAGTAGCCGAATATGTTAATGACCAAGGAGATGATCCTGTTAAAGCAAAAGCGATTTCTGCATTTGATCCATTACAAATTATTGCTCCTCCTGAAACTTGACCTGTAGGTCTGGGATTAACAATAACTTGAGCAGTACCAGATAAATCAGCGCTTATTGAACTACATAAAGCATCAGTCAATCCGGTTATGGAATAGGTAGTAGTTTCTGATGGGCTAACTGCTATTGTCGTAGTATATGGTGTACCACCAATTGCATAGTTACCATTACCAGGTGCGGTAATTGTAATATTGGTTGAATTTCCAGCAGCATTTACATATGTTAAATTCCAAGGGGATTGACCTGTTAATGAAACATTGATACTTGAAGAAGACCCAACACAAGTATTAAATGAACCACTTAAAACTGCAGTTGGGCGAGGATTTAAAGTTATTGTTGCTGAACCAGTAATATCAGTTTCACCAGTTAAGGTAGATGAACAACCAATATTATCTGTTAGTTGAGTAATATTATAAGTAGTTGTATTGTTTGTTGGTGTTACATTTATTAAATAAGGTGTACTAGTGATGTTTGTTACTGTATTTGAAATAATCCCATTTGAATATGTTAAATTCCAAGGACTAGAACCAGCTAATACTACATTCAAATTTGTCGAACTTCCATTACAAATAGTTGGATTTGTAACACTTAAAACACTTGTTGAGTTCGTTCTTACTACAAAAGTGAAATCGTAATCACCTTCAGGTATATTTAAATTATTTCCAGAATTAGCATGATATCTTAGATAAATTGTTTGATTAAGATTTTTGCCAATAGTAGCTTGCATTCTACCAAAAGCAGAAGTAATAAATTTTAAATCTTGACCAATAATATTAGTAGTGGTTGATATGACTGTTGGAGTTCCTCCTTGAGAAAATGGTGTTGTTTTATAATATAAAATACCATTTGTTGCACTAGAATAGTTTGAAAATGCCAAAGGCGTCCCTCCATCCACAGTGAAACTTAAATTTGAGCTAATTGTTGTGTTAGAACTTGAAACAGGAACACACAATTGTGGTATTGAGATCGACAAAGTCCCGAAATTGTAAACACTACTTGAACCAACACTCAACACCTTATTAAAACTAATAAAGTGTTGCGTGTTATCTATAATATCACTTTGGGGGAAGGATTCAAAATTATTTTTTTGGTCGTCACTAAATAAAACACTTGTGGCGTTAGGATTGATATTTGAACTGTTTTGAAAGCTATATTGGATTACCTTATTGACTGATACATTAGAGTTTGTAAATATTTGAACTTCTCTTAATATGTTTTGCCATACGGAAGCATCACCACTACCAGTAATATTAAGTATATGATTTTCGCTGTCATAGTTTGCTTCAAAACCTGGGATTGTAAAATTGTTAATGAATAATGAATCGCCTAATTCAGCTCCATTAGCAATAGTTATTTTTATGTTGTTAAAATTTCCAGGGGCAGAAAAAAATAAATTTTGATCAACAAACGAATTAGTTGATTGAATAATACTGGAAAATTTATTGGCAAATAAATCTGCTTGAATTATTTCATTATAATTTACCGCTTGCGATGCAACAGCATAGCTGCTATTATTGTTTATTGCAATAAATTTATTTAATGGGTTATTACTAATGTAATTTATGTTTTGTGCAACACTTTTGAATGTCACTAAACCTAAAATAATAAATGCAAAACATTTAACACCAAGTAAACGTACGATTTGATTTCTCATTGAATTCAATTAATATATATTAATCAAAAAACACTTTATTGTTTTTTGTATTATTGACTATTTTATATTTTAACAATATTATGGAAATACTATCCCCATAATATTGTTAAAATATGTAGTGCAAAGAAATTAAAGTAGAAATATATCTACGTTAACATATGTAAAGAACACACTAAGATTCATTTTTGATAACAAATGATATTAATATGAATTAAATAAAATATTTAATTAACAAATGTTGTAGATATTATTAAAATAATTATTTAGTTAACAAATGATAACTAAATATTATGAATAAACTAATGTTGACAATATAACTTCAGAATGAAATTATTTAGATAGAATTAGTAAAAGTATTTTGTAGCAATTAGAACCGATCTAAGGATTGATAATTTTGTAGAGCCCAACTTCAGACTCAATACTTAATTTTTTAAATATATTTCTCTTAATGGTAGAAACAGTGTTGGATTTTATTGCAAGCTTTTTTGCAATTACATTAGTTTTAATACCATCAACAATTAGCAATGCAACCTCTTTTTCTCTAGGGGTTAGAATATTAATATTTTCAGTACTAATCATTGACATACAATAAAATAAGTAAAATTAAATTTTGTAATTTATTAAGTGAGGTCATAAAAGTTAAAATAAAATAAATTCATTCCATAAATTTATAAATATATAATTTGAAAATATTTATAAAATTTTGAAATGGATATTATCGTACTAACTATGTAACAAAGAAAGCATCCTAGAAATATATCTACGTTAACATTTGTGAAGATTAGACATATTCTAAAATTTCTTAACAATTGTTAAGATGCCCTTCTCGCATTTTTAAGTCTAGATAAATGCACAGGCGTGGTTCCTAAATAAGAAGCTATGATATGCTGTGGAACTCTTTGGTGTATATTAGGAAATAGATTATCTAAATTATTATATCTGTCTAAAAGAGATTTTGTGTCAACATCAATTATAAAATCAACAAGCCCTAGTACATGACTCTCAGCTAAATGCCTAGCTACTTTTTGAGATTGACTACTATTTTCCTCTATAATTTTTAGTGCTGCTAAGGGAATTTTTATCATTGTACAGTCCTCCAAGCATTCAACACTGACTTTTGCACGGTATTCATTTTGATAATTATGTAACCCATACCCAGTGACCAACATATTTTCTATCCTGAACCCATAAGTCTTAATTTCACCATTATCAGTAAAAATATAATTACGGACAATTCCATTACAAATAAAATATATACAATTTACTTTCAATCCAGATTTAATGACAACCTCTCCTTTATTCATTGAAACAACTTCACATAGTTGATTTAATTGCAAAATATGGGGCTCTTCTAATCCATATGGAGCTATAAACGCATTAAATTGAGTAAAATACTTATTCATAATTGTAAGTAATAGGTTTAAAGAAATTATTCGTAGATAAATATCTACGTCAGTGCAATTTGAAATAAAATAAAAAAAGCCCCAAATCGGGGCTGTAAATAATCGCATTTACTATGTAAAACTTTCTTTTTACATATTAAATGTTTAGGTTATATATTATTAATATACTCAGAAGGTGAACAACCTTCATATTTTTTAAACGAATTGTACATACTTTGTCGGTTATTAAAACCAGACATTTCTGATAATGCTTCTATAGTAAATGACTCATGTTGCTTTGTCTTAAGCAAATTTTTGAAATAGGTTATTCTATTTTTATTAACTAACTCAATAAAGCTATCGTTAGTTTGATTTTTAATAAAATCTAGAACTTCAGTTTTAGTATGATTCAAGTTTAAAGCAAAATCCTCTAAATTAGCATCAGGCCTCAAAAAGTAATGGTTATGATAAAATAGGAATTCAAAATTTTGTATTGATATTTGCCCCTTTACAAATGGGGAAATTTTCGTATATCTAAGGCCTATATCATCCAGAAATTTAGGCCTTAGGAAGATAAACAAGAATAAAATAAAACGATATGAAATAAAGATAATTCTTGAATCAAATTTATTAAGGGTTATTTGACTTAAATACAAGGCAAATGTAGCAATTGTTGCAAATAACATCATTACAAATAAAGTGAATAACAAAATAGACCAGTTCTTGATTTTGCGTTGATATAAATTATTACTATCAGTAATTTTTATAATTTTAAAGACATTTAAACCCATAAATAACATTATTAATGGGTTTATTACAAAAATATTTAATATGCTAAATGATATTACTTTATAATAAAAATGCCCTTCATGAAAATTGGCAAACCTATAACCATAAAAAATACCTACAAAAAATATAGAAATGATTGACAATTCTAGAATAATAAGTGATTTTGGCAATTTATTATTTGCGACTATCTGAAACACATTTACAATTAAAACCGTATTAATTACCCTAAGAATTGTTTCATAAAATTGTAGATTATAACCAATATTATTGGCAAAATCAATTGTAGAAATAATTGTAGTTGTTGATAATACTATTACAAAATGCAACTTCAATAATGTTAGCTTTTGTCCACCTTTGAGATTTTCTACTATTAAAAAAAGTCCTAATATGATTAGGCTTAAATACATATATGAATACATGAGTGCAATTTATATAAATTGCTATATAATGCCCTATTAAGTGCGATTTAAATCTATGAATAGTATCAATGATTCAATCGATCAATAATTATCGTTAACATTTGTTAATGTGAAGATCCAATTTGCACTATATCTCTGTCAAATTGTTTAAAAAGTCATTATGAGCGAAAATGAAAATTTTACAAAGGACAAGCCTTAATCAAATCCTCTAATATAGGTTTTCCCCAATGTGGCATGACGGTAAATTCCGTTTTTTGTTGATCCAACGCAGTTTTTGCTTTTTGTACAATAGGCCTTGCTGAATTACAACCACCACCAAACAAAACAGGCATTTTATATTGTAGGTTGGCTTTTAAAATATAAGGTCTTGGATTATTTTTATTTAATGCAATTGCCTGTTCTAATGGTTTCTTTATCCTTGATTCATACACCTTCCATCTAAAAATAGGATTAACCGCCATTTTTGAAGTATAAACTATACTCTCCAAACATAGCACCTCATCACTATTATGTATCGCCTTAGTAATCTTTAGCCATTGAATAGCTTCATTGGCAAGTTGATCGGCATCGCCCATTTTTTTCATTGCCATTCTTGCTTTTATAATGCTTGCATAATAGGCAGGTAACCAAGCGGAGGGATCTTGCCTGTATAATTCCTCCATTTTGGCAAAAATAAAAACATACTGGTCCCGAGTTTGATATTTATCAAGTAAAACCACGGCAGCTTCTAAATTTTTAGTAAAACTACCTGACTGCGATTTCCCTTGATTGCATAAAAAGCAAAAAGATACTAATAAAAATATACTGCGCATTTTTAAAATATATTATTGGGTATACCCTTGTTAATGGTATACTTGTTATAAGTTATTTCAATGGTTCCTTTCTTGTTTTTTAGGGCCTTTTGTTTGGATACCGGTTCATCATCCCCAAACTCTAAAGTAATTCCATTCGGCAATTTATAATCTTTTGTATTAAAACTAAAAATAATTTTACTCGCCAAACCCTGTTGTGCATAGGCCCCATATTGCATCGTAATTTCATAACTGCCACTTTCCTTAGTGGTGGTAGCAGTTTTATACACGAGTGCCTCCACTGGATCAATCCATAAGGTAGATATTACCCAATCCAAATTGTCGTCATTAGGTATCAATTTTATGACCCTTACATTTTTTCCATTTAGTATTTGCGTGCCTACTGGTATAGCCGTATATCCCTTTGTATTTAACAGCGTATTGATGGTGAGCGATACACCTCCTCTCGGCAATAAGGAAATCCCACCCTCCTTTTTAACTTTAAGTAAATTGGGTTTTTTAAAATAAATTTTAACCTTACCTAGTGAGGCTTTAATAAATGAAACATCCGTTTTCATCGTACCCTCCGCCACATAATCATTTACCAATGCTAGCTTTTGGGCTACCTTTTCAATCAGTGGATCCGTTTGCGCATTTACATTGACGGAAAATATCAATCCAAATAATAAAATATAGCTAGCGTGTAATAAGGAGGTTATATTTTTCATGGTGGCTATTAACTTAGGATATCTTTTTTCTTAATAATGATGATGGAGGCGCTTACAAATAAAATTATATGCAAAGTTAGGACCACCAAAGAGGTTTTAATTTTCGGAATATTTAAAATACTTCCTTTGATGGCCTCATTATTCGAATTCACTTGAATATCAAAAAACTCCTTCCAATTATTCATATGTGTCGTAAACAAATAAGGCTTAACAATGGTAAACAAGGGGATATTCAAAGTGCTCAAAATGGTAAAAAATACAATCGCACTCATCGTGCCAACAATAGGGCCAATGGAATTATTAGACAAGCTTGACAATAAAAATCCAAGACTAGTGACTGTCAATAATGAAAAGCTTGCAAATACAAAAGCACCTACATAGCGCCACAGCACATCATTTTGTTCAATGAGTACAACATAATTCGACTTCATTAAAAATAAATCATCCGTACCAAATATCCACATGCTTACAAATAGGGCTAAAAATGCCAACCATATTAAAAGTAAAATAGTGTAGATACTTGCAGCGATAAATTTAGCGAATACCCAGCTTGTGCGGCTATAGGGTGTTGTGAATAATAATCGAAGTGTACCTAAGTTGGCTTCCCCCGAAATCATATCTGCCGCTATTAATGCGACTAACAAGGGTACATGCACCAATAATAATTGTAATAGGATATAACAAATTAAATACCCATTCAATACTTTGCCATCCACCGTTAATGTATCATTGATATCCTTCATTAAAAAAGAAGCATAGGAATCACCATCTATTTTTAATCCTAAATGTATCACTACAATAAGCGCCGCAATAGCACCAAATGCAATATAGGTGCGCGGGCGACTAAATATTTTATACAATTCAACTTTTATCAGCGACCACATAATTAAGCGTTTGAAGTGATTTGTAAAAAATAATCTTCTAATGAATTTTTTGTCTCAATACCTACAATCCCAACCCCAGCCTTCACCAATGCTTCGTTCAATAATGGAATTTCACGGGTAGGTATCTTTAAATACATGCCTTCGCTACGAGACAACAAATAACTACTAAAACTAACTGTAGTAATGAATTGTAATGCAGCTGCATCGTCCGTTGTTTTTATTTGCACAATTCTTTTCTCAGGATCTAACAACTCCTTGGTGACCCCTTCCACCATTTTTTTCCCTTGATGTATAATTAAAATTTGGTGGGCCACTTGCTCAATTTCAGAAAGCAAATGCGAGGATACTAATACTGTTTTTCCTTCTTCCTTGGCTAAGTATTGAATTAATTGTCGGATATCAGCAATACCCTGCGGATCCAGTCCATTGGTAGGTTCATCCAAAATAATTAAGGAAGGATTATGCACAAGTGCTATACCAATCCCTAAGCGCTGTTTCATGCCTAAGGAAAAAGTTTGCACTTTATCCTGCGCGCGATGGGCCAATCCTACTTTTTCGAGCGTGGCATTAATCGCGGCTTCCCCAATTTTTTGCTTGCGCACTTTGGCAAAAAGTTGCAAATGTTCCTTGGCACTTAAATAGGGATATAAATCGGGCCTTTCAATAA
>Ga0209768_10001788_pt1 | contig 13578 bp, 11 predicted proteins | sample LauGreSBDMM110SD_3_FD_187564 | JGI IMG/M metagenome (GOLD analysis project Ga0209768, IMG submission 187564) | Freshwater lake microbial communities from Lake Michigan, USA - Sp13.BD.MM110.SD (SPAdes) (version 2) | ecosystem: Environmental > Aquatic > Freshwater > Lake | place: Lake Michigan... | reverse complement strand
CGAGAACCACGCGGCCGCGAACACCGCCGTCATCTTGATGAAAAACTGAATCATGTCGATCACGAGCACGCCCCAGAGCCCCGAGTGCGCCGCGAACGCCACGTTCAGCACGCCGCAGATCACAATTGTCTGCCACGGCGCGAGGCCGAACAGGATGTTGGCGATCTTGCACGCCGCCAACGTCACCATGCCCATGATGAAGCAGTTGAAGAACAGCCCCAGATACACCGCGCGGAAACCGCGCACCATCGACGCCGATTTTCCCGAGTAGCGCATCTCGTAGAACTCGAGGTCCGTCATCACCCCCGAGCGACGCCACAGGCGCGCGAAGAAGAACACGGTCGCCACCCCGGTGAGCACGAACGCCCACCATTGCCAGTTGCCCGCCACGCCGTAGCGCCGCACCTGCTCGGTGACCCAGTTGGGCGTATCCGACGAGAACGTCGTCGCCACCATCGACAGGCCGGCCAACCACCAGGGTACGGAGCGACCAGACGCGAAGAAATCCGACGTGCTGGCCCCCGAGCGCTTGGCGAGAAAGAGCGCGGGCACGAAGCAGATGAGAATGGTCGCCGCAGCGATGACCCAATCGATCCAAGAGATGTTCATGGGCGGGAATCTCGCGATCGGCGCGCCGGTCGGCAACGCGTGGCGGAGCGTGCCCATGGCGGAACCGTCGATGGGCCCCACATTGCGTGGTGCCCGTGCCTCTCACGTTCGCGCCTCCCCCTCGGAGCTCCCGTATGACCCAGCGCCCTGCCCGCCTGCTGCTCCTCGCCAGCTGCCTTGCCATCGCCGTGCCGGCCACCTCACTCGGCGCGCAGACCAAGCATCGTCTCATGCCCACGCCGGAAACGGTGGCGGTGGGCCACTACTGGTCGGAAACCAAGCCGGTATTACGCATCAAGTCGGGCGACGAGGTCACCATCGGCACGCTGATCACGTCGACCCCTACGCGACTGGAGGGCGCCGGCGTGAAGCCGGAAGACGTGGAGCCAGCGCTGCGCGCGATCACCGATCAGGTGAAGGATCGCGGCCCGGGCGGACATATTCTGACCGGCCCGATTTTTGTGGAAGGGGCCGAGCCGGGCGATGTGCTCGAGGTACGCATCAAGAAAGTCGACCTGGCGATTCCGTACGCGTACAACGCCTTCGGTCGCACCAGCGGATTTATTCCAGAAGACTTTCCGTACGCCAAGATGCGCATCATCCCGCTCGATGCGAAGAAAATGATGGCGCGCTTTGCGCCGGGTATCGACATCCCGCTGCGCCCGTTCTTCGGCAGCATCGGCGTGGCCCCGCCGCCGTCACGTGGGCGCGTGAGCAGCGCGCCGCCCGATATTCACGCCGGCAATCTGGACAACAAGGAGCTGGTGGCCGGCACCACGCTGTTCATTCCCGTGCACGTGCCGGGCGCATTGCTGGAAGTCGGCGACGGACACGCCGGGCAGGGCGACGGCGAAGTGGACATCACCGCACTCGAGACCTCGCTCACCGGCGTGCTCGAAGTGATCGTACGGAAAGACCTGAAGCTCACCTGGCCCCGCGGCGAGACGCCCACGCATTGGATCACGATGGGCGCCGACAAGGATCTGGTGATCGCCACCAAGACCGCGCTCCGTCAGGCCATCGAGTTCTTGCAAACCAAGGGACTCTCGAAGGACGACGCCTACATGCTTACCAGTGTGGCCTGCGACGTGCGCATCACGCAGCTGGTAGACGGCAACGTGGGGGCGCACGTGATGATTCCCAAAGCGATCTTCACCAAAGGGAAGTAGGCGCGCGGGTTACGGCCGCGCCCGATGCCGGCGGCCGATCAGGGGGTGAGGTTCAGCGCGCAGGCGTCAGCATCCGTTCAATCCCCCGGCAGCATCGCCCACAGGGCCGGCCGTCCCACGTTGCAGTGCACCGCGCGCGACAATGGCGTGCACGCGCCCCAGCTCAGCCACAGCGCATGTCGCGCCAAATGGTGCGCGTGCCACGGCTTCAGAGCATCAGCCTTGCCCACCAAGCGCCCGATCCGCGCGCTGCGACCCGCGACGGGATAAAACACGGTCTCAACGCCGGCGCTCCGCACGGGTTCGTCATCTTGCCACTTATCCAGCAGTTCGATGCCGGAGCGCATAGGCGCCACGCCCACCGACGCGGTGGCAGCCGCGTCGAGCGCGAACACGGCCGCGCGCGAGGGCGTGGGTAACAGCAACACGCCGAGAAACGCCCACAGCGTCATCGCGGCCGCGAGCGCGATCACGCCGCCCGCCGAGGCCGGCGAGACCCCGGTGAGCGCCAACGCGACCACGAAGCCCAGCGTGTTCCACCCGATCGCGCCTAGCACGCCGCGCGTGTGCGCGCCGCTGGTCGCGGCCAGACGGCGACGCAGCAGCATGGCGGCGAGCGCCGGTTCCGGCAGCAGCGCCCAGCGCGCCGGCACCACGAGCGTGCGCGCGGTCAGTCCAGACCAACCGCCCACAAAGCTCTCGTCGGGGCAGTCGACCACCTGCAGCCGCGACAGCTCCAGACCGGCCTGCGTCGCCGCACGCGTGATGCGCTCCGGCGTGGGCACGACCGGGAGGTTTGCGATCACCCGCGACATGCGACCCCGACCCGCGGCCAGAAGCAATTGCACCACCACGAACACAGCCAAGGCGCCAGCGCTCCCGCCCGCGCGGGCCGCCAGCATCAGCGCCGCGGCAGACAGCATCCACACCACCCACTGCACCGTCACGCCGCGCAGCCAACGCGCCAGAAAGGTGGACGCCCGCTCACGACGTCGCACCAGCCAGGCGCCGCCGATCAGGTCGAACGTCAGGAACTCCACTTGTACGAACGCGAAGATCAGCCCCACGCGGAACAACGCGGCGGGCACCGACTGGTCGCTGGACAGCGAGAGCCACCATGATGGGAAGAGGAAGTACAACGGCGAGGCCGCGAGCAAGACCACGCTCCCCACGCCGGAGATACCGAGATACAATCGCGCGCGGGCGTACGTGACGCCGTGACGTAGCGTGTTCGAGGGGGAGAGCGGTGTGGTCATCCTAGTGCAACGCCGAAGAGGTACCTTCAGGTTGCCGCAGATTTTCAACCGTATCGACATCGTGACGCGGGCGTGTAGCCAACAGCGACCTTCGGTCGTACCGTATGGGTATGGACCGCCGACTTTTCCTGACCGACCTCTCGCGCTACGCCGCGCTCGCCGCCGTCGTCCCCAACGTCTGGCGCGTCACCACCCGCCCCCGCTTCGCCGACGATCCGTTCCAACTCGGCGTCGCCTCGGGCGACCCCACCCCCACCGGGGGCGTCCTCTGGACGCGCTTGGCCCCACGCCCCTTCGAGCCCGACGGCGGCATGGACGGCCTGCGCACGGTCGTGAGCTGGGAAGTGGCCGACGACGCGCAGTTCACGAAGATCGTGCAAAAAGGGCGCGCCACCGCGGCCCCCGAGCTCTCGTTCAGCGTGCATGTCGACGTGGACGGACTGCAGCCCGACCGGTGGTACTTCTATCGCTTCATGGCCGGCGAGGCGGTGAGCGACGTGGGGCGGTTCCGCACCGCGCCGGCGGCGGGAGCAAAGACGCCGCTGGCCTTCGCCTTCGCCTCCTGCCAGCGCTGGGATCAGGGACTCTTCACGGCGTACGCGCACTTCGCGCAGGAAGAGATCGACCTCGCCGTCCACCTTGGCGACTACATCTACGAAGGGGCCAGCCCCGCCGCCGCGCTGCGCGCGCACCACGGCCTCGAGATCCGCACCCTCGACGACTATCGCCGTCGCTACGCCCAGTACAAGAGCGACGCGCATCTGCAGGCGGCGCACGCGCGCTGCCCGTGGCTGGTCACGTGGGACGACCACGAGGTGGACAACAACTACGCCGGGCTCACCGGCGAGAACGTGATGGAATCGACGGAGCAGATGCGCGCGCGTCGCGCCGCCGCCTATCAGGCGTGGTGGGAACACCAGCCGGTACGCGTCCCTCGCGCGCAGTCGTGGGCCGACCTCTCCATCACCCGCACCATCAACTGGGGTGCGATGGCGCGGTTCTGGATGCTCGACACGCGGCAGTACCGCGACGATCAGGTGTGCGAGGATCGCCCGCTGCAGGGGTGCGCGCCGTGGACCGACCCCAGTCGCACGATGCTTGGCGCCTCGCAGGAGAAGTGGCTCGTAGACGGGCTCGGCGCCTCGTCGGCACACTGGCAGGTGCTGGCCAACCAGGTCATGATGGCCCCCTTCGATTCGGCCCCGGGCGATGCCGTCCAGGTGGCGCCGGACATGTGGGGCGGGTATCCCGTGGCCCGTGACCGGCTGCTCAACGAAGTGGCCAAGCGCGCCCCCAACCGCACCATCACGCTCACCGGCGACATTCACTCGAACTGGGTGAACGAACTGCGCAGCGACTATACGCGCCCCGACCGCCCCATCGTGGGCGCCGAATTCGCCTGCACCAGCATTTCGTCTGGCGGCGACGGGGCCGATGTGACCCCGGAGCGTCTGGCCACCATGCAGCGCGAGAATCCGCACCTGCGGTGGTATCAGAACCGCCGAGGCTACGTGCGCTGCCGCGTCACCGACGACGCCTGGACGGTGGACCACAGGAACGTGCCGTTCGTGTCCAAGCCCGACGCCCCTATCGAGACGGCGGCCAGCTGGCGGGTGGAGCATGGCAAGCCGGGGATTGTAAAAACCCAGTAGACAGTGGTCGGAATTCTGGCGTCAGACTGGGTATAGTGGTCAGTACTCTGCGTACTGATCCGGCGCCGGGAAACGCTGGCGCCTCGCACAGCATGTGCCAGATTCCGCGCATGACTTCCTCCCGCCGATTCCTCACGGCGCTGCTCGCCGGCGCCGCGTTGTTGTCCACCGCCTGCGCCTCGGGCGGCGCCCGCACCGCCGTCCCGATCGGCGCAGCTGCCGCCGCGCTCCGCGTATACGACAGCAAGGCCAATCGCTTTATTGCGTTCACGCAGTTGGCCGACGCCGCCGCCAAAGCCGACATCGTGTTCTTCGGCGAGCAGCACGACGATCCGGCCACGCACGCCAGTGAACTGGCCGTGCTGGCGGCGCTCGGTGAGCGCCGGCCGAGTGTCGTGGTCACGCTCGAGATGTTCGAGCGCGATGTGCAGCCGCTGGTCGATCAATACCTCGCGGGCAGGATTTCCGAAGCGAATTTCCTGGCCGGATCGCGCCCGTGGGATCGCTACACTACCGACTACCGAGCGCTCGTCGAGTTGGCGCGGGTGCGTGGCTGGCCGGTGGTGGCGGCCAATGTACCGCGTCGATTGGCGAGTGCAGTCGGTCGCCGCGGACTGGCGCTGCTCGACACCCTGAACGCGGCCGACCGTCGCTTCATCGCGAAAGAGAACATCTGCCCGAAGGACGCCTACTACACGAAGTTTGCGCAGACGATGACGGGACACAGCGCCGGCGGCGGACCGCCGACCGCTGGCGATGCCGCCGCCATGGCGAAACTGACGGACACGTTCTACGAAGCGCAGTGCGTGAAAGACGAAGCGATGGGCGAAGCCATCGTGAACGCGTGGCGCGCCGCGCCCAAGGGCGCGATCGTGTTTCAGGTGGATGGCGCCTTTCACAGCGATGCGGGGCTCGGCACCGTCGATCGAGCCCGTCGTCGCGCCCCAGAGGCCAAGACCGTGGTGCTGAGCGCGGTGCCGATCGCCGACTTGTCGAAGGCGAACGGCAAGGAGCACGCCGACAAGGGCGACTACATCCTCTTCACGCGCGCGCCGAAGTAACCGCGCCGTCGTGCCTACGCGGCGCTGTAGCCGCGGTCGACTAAGAACGCGCGCACTTTCTCCGGGTTCCGTTCCACTTCCACGGAGCCTGGACGCAGTCCGGTGCGAATCAGCATCCCGCTGCCGTCGGCGGCGGCGATCACAAAGGCATCGGTGGTCACGCACACCACCTCGGCCGTGTCGCTGAGCTGCCCCGGATGCCCGGAGAAGTGCATGACCGAGTTCTCGGTCAGCCCCTCGGCCCGTACCGCGCCCGCCGGCTCGCTCCACGTGACCCCGGTGAAGAGCACGATGTCGTTGCCTCCGTTCGCGAACGCCTCGACGGGCACCCCGTACATACCGTCGGCACTCTGCACGTCGGCCTCCAGCCGATACGCGTCGAACAACGATTCGACGTCGGCCGTGTCGCTCTGAATGCGGACCGCGCGCTGATCCTGCAGCACGACCGTGATGGAATGCTCGGCCACGATCATGCCGCGCCACGCGCCGCGCAACTGGCGGAGCGCCTCAACGGATTCGGGAGTGGCCTGGAAACGATATTCGCGCACAAAATCCTCAGCGGGTAAGCGACGCTGCAATCTGGCCAGCGCGCACCGAGCCGCACAGAGGCCGCCGGCTCGCCCCCGACACGCAAACGGGGTGGGACGCCTCCCGAAGGACACGCCCCACCCCGTACTCCATACTCCGTACTTATCTGCGCTCGTCGTCGTTCTGCGGACCGAACGGCGACCCACCGCCCATCGCGCCCTTGTTCTCGACGTGCAGCTTGCCCTTCACGATCGTCGTGCCGACCTGCAGCACGATGCCGTAGTCGCCGGTGTCAGCGGTGCCGCCACCACCGAGGCCGCCGAAGCCGCCACCGCCACCACGACCGCCCTGCGCGGGCGCCGGGAGACCGATGAGCGCGTAGATCTTGAGTACCGCCGCGCTCGGGGCCGCCGGCTGCGGAATCACCGGTGCCTGCACCGCACCCGCCCGCGGCGGGGCCGCCTCGGCCGGACGTGCGCAGAACGGTTCCCACTGCGTGAGCGGACGCTCACAGCCGCCCGCGCCGCCACGTCCACCACCGCCACCGCCGCCACGGCCGCCAAACGGCACGTTCCCACCGCCGGGCGGATTGATGAGCAGTCGCACCTGCGCGATGGCCGCGCTGTCGTACTTGGCCTTGGTGAGCGAATCGAACACCTGCGGCGCCCGCACGGCGCGCAGGAGGCTGTCACGCTTCTCGCTGGGCGAGAGCGCGGCACGACCCGTCGCGCGCGGCGTGATGGCGTACGCCCACGTGACCGTGTGCAGGCCGGGCGCGCCCGGGCCGGTGAGCGTGGTGAGCGTGTCACCACCGGCGTCGACGATGCTGATGCGCGCCGAGGTCGAGCCCGGCGTCGTGATACGATATGAAATCGACGCGCCGTACGCCGGGTTCTGCGTCACGAAGAAGTTCTGCGCATTGCCGTTGCCGCTGGCGCCGCGCAGGGGCTCCTCGCCCCACTGGAAGCCCGTCTTCGGCGTGAACAGATGCACCGGCTTGGCGGCCACAGCAGCCGTCATCTCCTGCAGCGGGGCTACGTCCACGATCCAGAAACCACGACCGTGCGTGGCCGCGATGAGCTCGCGATCACGCGGATGAATCTGCAAGTCGTACACCGGCACGCTGGGCATGTTCGCCATGAAGCGCGACCAGGTGGTGCCACGATCGATCGACGCGTATACGCCGATGGACGTGCCGACATACAGGAGATCGCGGTTGATCGGGTCTTCGCGCACGACGTGCAGGAAGTCACCCGGTCCGCCAGTGGGCAGGTTGTTCACGATCGACGAGAACGATTTGCCACCGTCCTTTGAGACAAACAGGTGCGGGCGGAAATCCCCCCACCGGTGATTGTCGAAGGCCACGTACACAACGTTGGTGTCGAACGCCGACGCTTCGATGCGCGTGGTATACACTTCGCCGCCGTTCGGCAGTCCTTGAATGCGCGACGACAGATTCTCCCACGTGGCGCCGTCGTTCGACGACTTCCACACGTTGCCGTCGTCGGTACCGGCGTACAGCAGGCCGGGCTTGGCCGGGCTCTCTTCGAGCGCCACGATCGTGCCGTACGTTTCCGCGCCGGTCGCATCAAGCGTGATACCGCCCGTGAGACGCAGCGCGGTGTCGAGCTTGGCCGTGAGGTTCTTCGAGAGATCGGGCGAGATGATGCGCAGATCTTCGCCACGCTTCGTCGACTTCAGCACCTTGTTGCCGGCGAAGTAGATCACCGACGGATTGTGCGGCGAGATGAAGAACGGCGCGTTCCAGTTGTAGCGGATCGACAGCTCGGTCGAATCCTTCGCTTGCAGCGTGCGCAGCGCGGCGATGGCCGTATTCTGCAACTTGGTCGCAGCCACGAGCGGGTTGTCACGGATGGTTGCGATCGAATCTTCCCACTGCTTGTAGCGCGCCTGCCAGGTGGGCTTCGCGAACGCCATGCGCTCACCGCTCTTCAGATTCACGCGCGACACATTGCCACCCTGCGATTCGCCGTACACGACGTTCGGATCGGTCGGGTCCATCGCGGCGTAGAAGCCGTCGCCGCCGGCGATCGTGAACCAGTAGCCGAGGCTCGTGGTGGGCGTGCGACGCTTGCTGGGGCCACACCAGGTGCCGTTGTCCTGCGCCCCGCCGCAGATGTTGTACGGTACGGCCATGTCGTAGGCCACTTCGTAGAACTGTGCCACGGGAATGTTCTGTCCCTGTACGAAGTTGCCGCCCTTGTCGAACGTGATGGCGATGCCGCCGTCGTTGGCGATGACCCAGCGCTCGGGATCACTCGGATCGATCCAGATGCCGTGCGAATCGATGTGCACGCCGTTGGCGGTGGCGCGGTTCGTCTTGCCGCCGTCTTCCGACATTTGCAGGTCGGTGCTCGAGAAGTACACGCGATCCGGGTTTTTCGGATCGCTGCGCACCTGCGAGTAGTAGAACGGACGCACGTTGTAGTTGTTCATCTGCGCCCACGTGGCGCCGCCGTCGGTGCTCTTCCACAACCCGTTGTTCTTCGGGCTGCGCTCACCCACGATGGGGCCGGTCGCATTGGCCGCCGCTTCGATCATCATGTACATCACGCTCGGATTCGCGTGATTGATGTCGAGCGTCATGCGTCCCTTCTGACCAGACGGGAATCCGCCCCCCTTCACTTCCGCCCACGTGGTGCCGGCATCGGTGCTCTTCCAGAGCGCCGAGCCGGGGCCGCCGCTGAACAACGAGTACGGCGAGCGGCGCCGCTCCCAGCTGGTGGCGAACACGACGTTCGGATCTTTCGGGTGAATGGCCACATCGATCATGCCCGCCTTGTCGCTCACGAACTTCACCAGCTGCCACGATGTGCCGCCGTCGGTGGTCTTGTACAGGCCACGCTCCGGATTGGACCGCCACGCCGCACCGAGCGCCGCGACGTACACGACGTTCGGGTTGGACGGGTGCACCGCGATGCGACCGATGTGCTCGGTCTTCTCGAGTCCCTTGGCCGACCACGTGATACCGCCGTCGGTGGACTTGAAAATGCCGCCGCCCGGCTCGATGGAATTGCGCGAATTCGGCTCGCCGGTGCCGGCCCACACCTGCTGCGTATCCGACGGCGCGATGGCGAGCATGCCCATCGAAATCACGCGCTGGTCGTCGAACACCGGGCGCCACGTGGTGCCGTTGTTGGTGGTCTTCCAGATGCCACCGCCGGCGGCGGCGGCGAACAGGGTCTTGGAGGGGCCCGGAATGCCGACCACGTCGGACATGCGGCCCATGAAGTTGGCGGGGCCAACCGTACGCCAGCGCATACCGGCCACGGCGGCGGAGTCGAGCGACTGCGCACCCAGCGCGGGAGCGCCCAGTGCCTGGGCACCCAGGAGCACGCTGCCAGCCAGCCAGGCGAGGGAGGAAATTCGGGACATAGGGGAACGGTGGAGGGAGTGTTACGGGCTCACCATGGAAAACGTACGCCCCCCCCTACACGTTTAGCCAATGACGCAAACTCGTGGTATTGCCGCGTTCGGCCCGGCCGCTCCCCTCGGTCCGTGGAGCTTCGAGCGCCGTGCGCCCGGCCCGCGCGACGTGCAGATCCAGATTCTCTTCTGCGGCATCTGCCATTCCGACCTGCACACGGTGCGCGGCGAATGGGGCCCGATCAGCTACCCACAGGTGCCTGGGCATGAAATCGTAGGGCGAGTCGTCTCGACGGGGTCCGATGTCACCCGCTGGAAGGCGGGTGACATGGTGGGCGTGGGGTGCATGGTGGACAGCTGCCGCACCTGTCCCTCGTGCGAAGACGGGCTCGAGCAGTACTGCGAGGCCGGCATGACCGGCACCTACGGCGGCGTGGAGAAGCAGACGGGCCTCCCCACCCAGGGGGGCTACTCCAACGCGATCGTGGTCGACGACCGCTACGTGCTGCGTATTCCCGACGGCATGGACCCGGCCGGCGCCGCCCCGCTGCTCTGCGCGGGGATCACCACCTTCTCGCCGCTCCGCCACTGGAAGGTCGGTCCGGGCAGTCGGGTCGGCGTGGTCGGCATTGGCGGACTCGGGCATATGGCCGTGAAACTGGCCGCCGCGATGGGCGCGCACGTGGTCGTGCTCACCACCTCGCCGTCCAAGATCGACGACGCCAAGCGCCTCGGCGCCCACGACGTCGTGATGTCGTCGGACCCGGCCGCCATGAAGGCAATCCGGAACTCGCTCGACCTCATCATCGATACCGTCGGCACGTCGCATGATCTCGAGCCCGAGTTCGCCCTGCTCCGTCGTGATGGCGTGCTCTGCCTGCTGGGTGGCTCCCCCGAGCCGCACCACTACCCAGGCGCCTTCTCGTTCATCATGAAACGGAAGAAGCTGGCCGGCTCGCTCATCGGCGGCATCCCGGAAACGCAGGAGATGCTCGACTTCTGCGCGGCGCACCACATCCTCGCCGACATCGAAGTCGTCGCCGCGTCGGCCATCAACGAGGCCTACGAGCGCATGCTCAAGGCCGACGTTAAGTACCGCTTCGTGATCGATCTCAGCACGCTTGAAGGCTGACCACCTGTCTCGATGCTGACAGCGGCGGGTCGCTTCCGTTAGCATTGGAGCATGTTGCCCGAACTCTTCACGGAAGGCCCTGACTCGAACTCGATCCTCGTCGTCGAAGACGACATCGCTCTGCGGGCGGAAGAAGAGGAAAAGGTCGCACTGCTCGATGCGGGCGCGGATGATTTCATCATCAAGCCCTGTGGCACCGCCGAGTTGCTGGCTCGTGTGCGAGGCCAGCTGCGACGCTCGGCTACGTCGATGGCCCGGGGGTGAGCGAGACCGACCTCGAGCGCATCTTCGCCCCGCTCGATCGGCGGGGGTCACCGTGCGACGCGCAGCAGGAGCGGATGGGCGTTGGTCTCTCCATCGCGCGCACGTTTGCCCGCGCGCAGCGCGGCGATGTGCGCTACCGCGCGCGCGAGGGCGGTGGTTCGGCCTTCGTGTTCGTCGTTGCGACCGCGCACGACAGCGACGCGACGTGACGCAGGTGGCGAACAGATGGCGGTGCTAACCGACCCCTTACCGTCCCGCGTTCACCCGTGCCGACAGTCCGGCCAGCCGTTCGCCCGCGGCTCTGAGCGTTTCTTCCCGCTTGGCGAAATGGAAGCGGATGAGATGATTCACCGGCTCGCGGAAAAAGCTGGAGCCCGGCACACCGGCCACGCCGATGTCCTTGATCAGCCATTCGGACGCGAGCGTGTCGTTGGCAAAGCCGAGGGCCGTGATGTCCACCATGACGTAGTAGGCACCCTGCGGCTCGGTGAACGGCAACCCCGTGCTGCGGAGAATGTCGAGGAAGATCTCGCGCTTGGCGCGGTACAGCGCGGTGAGGCCGGCGTAATACGAGTCGGGCAGCTCGAGGGCGCCGACCGCCGCTTCCATGAGCGGCGCCGCCGCACCGACGGTGAGGAAATCGTGCACCTTCTTTGCCTGCGCGATCACGCTGGCGGGCGCGTGAACATAGCCGAGCCGCCAGCCGGTAATCGAGTACGTCTTCGAGAGTGAATTGCAGGTGATCGTGCGCTCGAACGCGCCCGGCAGCGTATTGAAATACGTGTGCGTGTGCGGCGCGTAGATGATGTGCTCATACGGCTCGTCCATGATCACCCAGGTGTCGTACTGCTGCGCGTACTTGAGGATGATCATCAGCTCGTCGCGCGTGAACACCTTGCCGCTGGGGTTCGACGGATTGCACACCACGATCGCCTTCGGACGTTGGGCGAACGCGGCGGCGAGCACCTCTTCGTCGAAGTTGAAGTGCGGCGGATGCAGCGGCACATAGATCGGCTCGGCCCCAGAGAGAATCGCGTCAGCCGCATAGTTCTCGTAGAACGGCGAGAAGATGATCACCTTGTCGCCCGGATTGCACGCCGTCATCATGGCGACCATCATTGCTTCCGTGCTGCCGCAGGTGACCACGAGTTCCGATTCGGGGTCGACCTCGAGGCCGCTGAAGTGCGAGATCTTCTTGGCCAGGGCCGTCCGGAAGCGCGGGGCGCCCCATGTCACCGCATACTGATGGAACGGCCCGCGCGTGGCGCGCTCCAGCCCCTCCAGCAGCACTTCCGGCGGATCAAAATCCGGAAAGCCCTGCGACAGATTGATGGCGCCGTGCTGATTCGCGAGGCGCGTGGTACCGCGAATCACCGATTCGCTGAAGACGGAAAGACGCTGAGCAGTCGTAGGCATGTCGTCGACATATACCGCGCGGCGCCGGTCGGCGCTACCTTCGCGCCATGCCTTCCCGCACCTTCTGGCTGATCAGCGCATCAGGGCTCGCCCCGTTTTTCGTGTGCCTCGCCATCGCCTATGGCACTCCCGATGTCAGCGCGCTACACGACGCCGCGGTAAAAACCTTTCTCGTGTATGCCGCCCTCACGCTCAGCTTTCTCGGTGGGGCGCGCTGGGGGGCCGAGCTGGCGCGGTCCCCCGACGCGCCAAAGCTCCGGCGCATGGTGGCGGCCGCGATGCCGACCGTGGTTGGGCTCGCCGCCCTCCTGCCGCAAACGCCACTCAAGGCGGCACTCGGGCTGCTCATACTGAGCGGGGGGATCCAGCTGGCGTGGGACGTCGCCGCGTCGCGCAGCGGACTGCTGCCCCCGTGGAACGCCCGCGTGCGCACCGTGATGACCATCGCCGGCACGCTGTGCAGTCTCGCGCTCTGGCCCACCATCGCGTGACCACCACAGATCCGTGTGGCACGGCCGACGATACGCCGCTGCCGACGCCGCTGCGCAATGCTGTGTCTGCGCGGCTCGGCATCGCCCCCGCGCCACCGACGCTGGATTTTCTGGAGGCCGTCTACGCCGCGTGGTGCCGCCGCGTGCCGTTCGACAACGTGCGCAAGCTCATCGCCCTCCGAGAGGCCGCCCCGCCGCCCCTGCCGGGCACCCAGGCCGCCGATTTCTTCGAGCACTGGCTGGCGCACGGCACCGGCGGCACCTGCTGGTCCTCCAGTAATGCGCTGTACATGCTCGTCACCGCCCTCGGCTTCATGGCACGACGCATCGCGGGCTCGATGCGCGACCTGGGGATCATTACACACGGCAGCACGGTGGTGACCATCGACGGACGCGACTGGCTGGTGGATTCGTCGGCGCTCACGCAGCGTCCCGTGCCGCTCTTCACCGGCCCGTATCTCGATCCCGATCCCGCCTTCGCCACCACCTGGACCATGGACGGCGACACGCACCTGCTGCGCTTCGGCGCTGCCCCCGGTCCCGAGCACACCGTGTGCCGGTTCATGATCGACTACATCGATCATGCGTATCTCGACGCCGCGCACGAGCGATC
>Ga0209768_10001786_pt1 | contig 13589 bp, 15 predicted proteins | sample LauGreSBDMM110SD_3_FD_187564 | JGI IMG/M metagenome (GOLD analysis project Ga0209768, IMG submission 187564) | Freshwater lake microbial communities from Lake Michigan, USA - Sp13.BD.MM110.SD (SPAdes) (version 2) | ecosystem: Environmental > Aquatic > Freshwater > Lake | place: Lake Michigan... | reverse complement strand
TGGTATCGGGATGTATCATGTGTGTGTGTGTGGGAAGAGTGGTATGTAGATACGGAAGCGGTTGTCAAGGGACTATTCGTCGTCCCCCTCGTCGCTGTCCTCGTCGCTGATTTGGAAATCGACATACTTCATGCACAAGCGGAGCATGCCGTCGTAGTCGGTCCCGTCGGTCATAGCGACCTTGGTTTCCTCCTTGAACGCCTTGAGGTTTGCCGGCGTGGCTGCGAGTGCCTTGTTGCACGCGCCGAGGATGTAGAAGATGTTGCCGTCCGGGTTGCGGACGATGGGTTTGGTGTTGGACATAGTGGTTAAGAAACTTTGTCGGCAGGAAGCGACTGGTGGAACTTCATCTTGCTCGCGGCAATCGCGGCGATGCGTTCGTAGATGGCAGCCATCGTGGCGTTGTCGTAGCGGGGAGCGTCATACTTGCCCTGCCCCCAGGAACCTTGTGCCCAAGAGATAGCGTCGTTGGCGATTTTCTGGATGTCTTGTTCGGTCATAGGATTAAGAATTGAAGTCGTCGTGGTATGCTTTGCCGAGCTCAACCTTGATGACGCTACCACCCCAAGACTCAAAGGACGAGTTGAAGTTGGTGTCGCTGTCGGGGCGGGCTTCCTTCCATCCGTCGTAAGCGGAGCGGAGGGCGGTCATAGCGCCTTCCTTGCTGTCAGAGGCAACGGAGATGCCGTAGCCGAAGATGCCGGGGATGACCCCGATGTAGATGTGCTTGGCTTTCATTAGAGTGAGGCGAGGATGAGGCACAGGGCGATTGCCGTGAGCGTGAAGAAGAAGGTAAGGAAGGCGGTCATTGGCGTGAGAGAAAAAGAAAGGGGGCGGGGGGATTGCTCCCCCCACCCGCTTGATTAGATGGCGACCTCGCCGTTGAAGGAGACGAGGTTCGACTCCTTGATGTTGAAGACCTCCGTGGGGGTCTTGTTCTCCGAGCGAGCGGAGGGGACGAGGAACTGCTCGAACTCGTCCTTACTGACTTCCACGCCGTTCACCTTGAAGGTGGACTTGGACTTCACGCCATTGACGGTCGTGAGGCGGAGGAAGCGCTCGCCCTTGTGAGCGATGACGAAGGGGAAGTTGACCCACTCGCCCCAAGAGAGCGACTGGACTTCACCACGCTCGCTGTTAGCGATGCCTTCCTTGACGGAGGTGAGGTTGGCGAAGTTGACACCCGAGCGGAACACGCCGGTGGTCGTCTTCTCCAGCATCACGCCCTTGAACTTGGCGGCAGGAGCGGGGGTGGACTTGAAGGTCACCGAGGCGAACTGCCCGGCGGCAGCCAGGAAGGCGTTGATGACGTTGGAGGGACTGGCGGTATTAGCGGGGTGCATGTGGGTGTGGGTGAGAGAGAGGTTGGAGGAGGAGGCGTTGGTTTCGTTGGAGGACATAAGGGTTATTTCGATGTTGGAAGTAGAAACTATTCCCAAGCGGATGACAAGCACTAAAAACAAGAAAGTTGCAAGTCGTTGATAATCAACACCTTTTTGTTGGTAAAAAACGCTGTTTCCCGAATAAAAGAGGACAATACAGGATTGCGGATGGGGTGCAGATACACACTTTACGCTCAATGAAACGCTCCCCTTTAAAGAGGAAGTCCCCACTTAAACGCTCTAGCACGCCTCAACGCTCCGGGCTGAAGCAGAAGCCCGCAAACACTTTAAAGACCCATCGCCCAATGCGGCGCGTCAGCAAGCAAAGACAAAAGGACAACAAGCTTTACGCCCAGGTCCGTAAGGAGTATCTCATTACGCATCCTCGCTGCCAGGTCTGCATCGACTCGCCTGCGTGCGACATCCATCACCGCCGGGGGCGATTTAAATCTCGCCTCTACGATACTGCTTTCTTCCTCGCTGTCTGCCGGCCTTGCCATGACCGCATCCATTACAACCCTGAATGGGCATACGCAAATGGTTTGCTCCTAGCAAGATGAGTTGGGTGGCTTGGGACGAGCGACTCGAATGGAATATGGTAGAGATAAGGAAGCTCTCCATCGTCAATGAGCAACGGGCGATAGCACGTCGCGCCAAAGCCGAGAAAGAAAGATTGGCTCTCATCGAAAAAGGAGTTGACCCAGAACTTCTCAAACCACATACAAGTATTCCCTCAACCGTATCACAATCAACCGCACGAAAAATGGAAAAACACGAACTCGACCTTGGCGACATCTGCCAGGTCACCTCTGGTAAGTTTGCCGACAAGCGAGTCCTGGTCATCAAGGCCGGCGTCTCGACAAAGTTTGGCATGAAGAGCATCACCGTTGAATACTTCTCCTCCGGTAAGACGGGCGAGAAGGTTTGGGTAGCTCCTGAACTGCTCGCCTTCGAGGGCGAGAACGACCTTGAGACGGCGAACGCCATCAAGGAAGCCGACTTCCAGGAGTGGAAGGCACGCAAGCAGGCGGGCGTCCCGCCGGCGGCCGCTTTCAAGAAGAAGTCTTGGGGCAAGCCCAAGAACGAAGCTCCGTCCGACGGAGACGACTCGTTTCTCTGAAGAGGAGGGCGAGCAGCCTTCCGCAACCAACCCTGAAGGTTGGGAGATAGTCCCCTCGCGCATACTCCCTCACACGGAGTTGTGTGCGTTCGTGTGTGCTCCTATCATAAGTGGCAAAAAGAAAGCATCTGACATCATCATCAATGTGCGACTGATGATAGACGAGACACTAGTTCGCCTCGTGATGGACATCGAGGAGAAAGACTTCGTGTGCAAGATTGGCTACGACTTGGTCAGCCGAACCAATGTAGAGGCTTGGTGGTTCGCTAAAGAGAAGGATGTAAGCGAGTGGCTTGAACTAGCCGGCCTTGGAGACATCCGCTTGCCAGCGTGCTCTTGCCTGATGCGTATGCTTGTGCCCATGAAGGCACACATAGCCAAGATGCCCAAGAGAGAGCTCCTAGCCCCGGTGGAGAGGGTAGAACAGGTCATTGTGCCCACCGACGTCAGGTGGGTCTATGAGGCCAGGCACCAAAAGGGCGGCAACCTTACCATTGAGGCGACCAACGGCGACCAGGCGGTCACCATCGTCTATCAGTCCGTGGTCAAGGCGAGCGAGAAGCTCATCACCGTTCACGCGCAGATGCGTATGCGGGATAAATACGCCACCATCAGCTCGGCCTTCTCTTACAAGTCCGATGTGAAGATGCACCACATCAATCCCTGGATACACGCGCAACAGGCACTGCACGCACAGATGGCAGAGGCATCAGGCATACCGGGCGAACCAGTCGCCGCCTCCTTCGCCAAAGCGATGCTCCTCGTCCGTGAGGGCATGAGCAAGGGTCTTGCAGAGACGCACGCCAAGAAGAGCCGAAAGAAAGACGATGAGGATGGTTCGCTGTTCGAGATGGAAAGTTGAAGAAACTTTCGTGATGGTGGTTGACACCGATGAATAGCGGTCAAAGGTTATCATCGCCAATGACCACGACGACCCCTTACGAACGCGCGGCCCGTTACATGGCTGCAACCCCGCCAGCGGTAGCAGGACAGGATGGACACGGACAGACTTACTCGCTCGCCATCTCTCTCTACCACGGCTTTAACCTATCGGAGCAGGAAGCTTGGATGCTTCTTCAAGCATACAACATGAAGTGCTCACCGCCTTGGGGCGAGAGCGACCTCCGGCACAAGATGAAGGATGCTATGGCGAAGACCCATAGCAAGCCTCGCGGCTGGCTGCTCACCGATAACCCGCGCGACTTGGGACCGCGCAAGCATCAACCCATCACCAACGTCACGCAGTCGGGTAAGTTCAAGGTGGACTTGGGAAGCCTATCGCAAGTGCCAGACAAAGAGCGCTTCACGACGGCTCAGCTCCTCGAAAACTGTTTCAAGGACGACGAGGTCATCTGCATCACGAACGAAGCCGGCGAGGACGACGACGGCCGCTACTTCCCAGCGAGCAAGGGAACGTTCCAGACCGTCAAGTGGTGGTTGGACAACTTCTTTGGTCCTAATCCCTCAGACAGGGCGATGTTCCGTGACCGCCCACAGGGGGCGTGGGTCCGCATCAATCCCATTAAGCCAGGCGACTTCGCCGGCCGAGACGATAGCGTTGCTATCTTCCGTCACGTTCTGGTCGAGTTTGACACACGCCCGAAGGACGAACAGTTCGCCATCTTCAAGCAGTCGCAGCTGCCTATATCAGCCATCATTGACTCTGGCGGCAAGAGCTTGCACGCATGGGTGCGCGTGGACGCCAAGGACTACGAGGACTGGAAGGTCCGGCGGCAACAGGTCTTCGACTACCTCTCTGACTACGAGCCAGATGAGATGACCAAGAACCCTTCAAGGTGGTCTAGGCTCGGTGGCGTCTTCCGCGGCGAACACGAGCAACGCATCGTTGCGCTCAATGTCGGCCAATCCAATTGGGACGATTGGCTCGCATACCTCGAGAACAGCGAAGTCCCGGACGAGCTCACCGTCGACCAGCTGATGGAGTATGACACGGACAACGACCCGACCACAGTGCTCGGCAATCGCTGGCTCTGCCAAGGCGGTTCATTGTGCGTCATCGGCCAGTCTGGCATAGGCAAGTCCAGCTTCTTGATGCAAATGGCAATCATGTTGGCCATTGGCCGACCCTTCTTCAACATTCAGGTCACGCGCCCATATAAGTGCATCGTAATGCAGGCCGAGAACGACACTGGAGATTTGGCCGAGGCCTTCAAGGGCATCGTGGGCAGCATGTCCCTGACGGACAAAGAGAAGACCCTATTGCGCACGAACGTGAAGTTCTACCGGGAAACGGTCAAGGTCGGGCTAGAGTTCGTCAAGCAGGCACGCAAGCTTATCGTCCACAACAAGGCCGACTTCTTCTTTGCAGACCCTCTCTTGGCGTTCGCTGGCGGCGCGATTAGTGACCAAGCGTATGCGTCGCAGTTTCTCCGCAATTGGATTACGCCAGTCCTGATGGAAACAAACGTGGTCTGGGTGTTCCTACACCACACTGGCAAGCCCAGAGCAAAGGAAGAGAGCTCGGCAGCAACGGTTTCCGACCTCGCATACAGCGGTATTGGTTCCAGTGAGCTCGTGAACTGGGCGCGTGAAGTCGCCGTATTGAGACGCACAGATAAGATACGCCCATTCTTTGAGCTGGTTCTCACCAAGCGGGGTAAGCGTGCCGGCATCCTCGACAAGGACGGCAAGCCCACAGCGTTTGTAAACCTCCGACACGCAGAGGGACGCATCCTTTGGGAGGTCAACGACGAGAACGTCCTGACCAACTTCTCGATGAAGGACTTGACCAAGATGATAGACATGCCGCCAACAGAGCACCACAACGACCCGGAGCACAGCAACCTGGTTCGCTACATAGCCCACAAATTGGGCGTAGGAACCGCTACCGCAGGAGATGTGGCCAATCACCTCATCCGTCTATCCAACTCGAACCCGGTCATCATCTGGGACCACCGCAGGGGCGTCTGGCATGGCGTCAAGTGGACGGACGCTGCCATCACAACGCTCTCCAATGAACCATTCTGAACGAGCTCGCAAAAGACTCCTAATCCCAATGGACGCAGCATTTGAACATCTCACGCACCTCAAGTCGGACTCTCAAACCGGTGATGAGCGAGCGCGGCAGCGCGATGCGATAATCGAATACTCGAACGGCAGCAGTTCGATTGCTCTCTATGTGGGGCTAGGAAGCCCTCGTCAAGCGGAATACGTCCTTTCCAACACACTCATAAGTATGCCTCATGCGAACCAGTGCTCCCCCTGTGGGGATGACAAATCCCAACCCCTTGTCTAATGGACGCACAACCCCCTGATAGCCAATACAGAGAGGTCACTATGCCATACAACAAGACAGGCATAGATGCGTATGCTCACTGGTTCTCCAACCAAGCAGCAGATACCCAACGCAACCTCATAGCCCAAGGCCTCGGCCCAGAGCTACGTGAGGGGGACGGTAACTACACCTTTGAGGTCAAGGCCGACCACATAGCCTTCTCATACGAGGAGGAGATAGCCATCGACCCACCCGACCTCACCCCCATGCGCACATACACAGACGATGAAGTGCAAGAGGTCATACGCCGCGTAGTCATGGCTATGCAACTGTCAGAGAGCCCGGACTGCCTCTTCCAAGCACGCTGCATCCTCATAGCCTTCGGCATCGGGGACCCCCCATCCGAGACAGAGCTCGCCAAGCAGCGTGACTGCTCACGCCAATTCGTATCAAAGAAGGTCAAGCGTATCCAACAACTCTTCAACCTCTCACCGTCCCAATACATGCGTAGCGAGGCCGCCTGCAAGGCTTACGCCGACGCCTGGCAACGCAACGCTACCAAGCGCTCTGCCAAGCCATCAAAGCGTCCCAGAACCCAAGCCACGCAAGCCACACCAATCCAACAACTCCAAATGGGATTAGGAGCCCAACAGACCTTAACACCCATTAAACATAATAAACTTCCCAGCCACCATACCCCCCCCACCCCCCCACCCCCGGTCAAGAAATCTATTATTCAAAAAGGGGGGGACTCGGGGTCTTGTGACACCGCACTTTGACCCGGAAAGTTTAGATTTGGCTGAAAACACTCATAAAGATAAATGGCATCACAAAGCGAAATAGCAGCGGCTCTTGGGCTGACGAAGGGGCGAGTATCACAGCTCGTTAAGGAGGGTATGCCTGGAGACTCGATAGAGGAGGCTCGGGCGTGGCGTGACCGTCGGAAGATTGAGATGCAGAGCAAGGGGCACATCAGTCAGCCGGTGCAGCCGTTGAACCTTGGGGACTTGGATAGTATCCTGAAGTCGGTTACGGGGGAGACAGGAAACTCGGAGATGGATACGCGCGTGAGCGAGCAGACGGAGTTGTGCTCATTGACGAGACAGGTTTTTATGCAGGCGTTGCAGTCGGGTGACCCGGCGCAGGGGAAGCTTTACGCAAACTATGACCGGGCGGTGGCTACCCTATTGCGTTTGGAGAAGGAGCGGTTTATCCGTATCCAGGAGGAGGGTAAGTTGATTGATGCGGAGGTGGCGGCGATGCGTTTTGCGAAGGTGATGGGTCAGTTAAGAAACCTAATAGAGCGGGCAGAGTTAACGGTGGCCCCCAAGGCAAATCCTGATAACCCCCCAAAAGCTTTGAAGGCGTTTAGAGATTTTCGGGATGACCTTTTTCGGAAGATTTCGGAATACAGTCCGGATGTGCGTGACCGTTCGCCTGGGATTGGGGAGGATGAGATTGGGATTAAGCCAGCGGCGCCTGCTAACGCGGCGTTCTTCGGGGTGGTGAAAGACCTAGAAGATGAGGACACACCGCAGGAGGGTGGTTCGCTTGAGGACTTTACGGACGATACTCTTGGGGAGATGGAGGACGAGAAATGACCCCTGCGCAGAAGGAGGCTATAGCCGACCAGTTGGAGTCCCGCATCAGGAGGGTGTTTCGCCCGGATGAGGGTGGGGACATCGTTACTTGGTTGGAGGAGAACATCAGGCAAATACCTTTCTCGCCGATGCCTTCAGGGTTTCGGGTGCAGGAGACGCCTTGGTTGGCAGAGCCGCTCCGAGCGTGTGCCGACCCAGAGGTCAGGCTTGTGGTGACCATCGCGCCCATTCAGTCGGGCAAGAGCTTGATGGCAGAGATGCTGTCGTGCTTTATTATTGCGCGGCAGCCGGCGCCTACGCTCTACCTGAACGACCAGGACTCTAACGCTGCGGACTGGATGCAGTCCCGCTTGCGGGTGCTTTGGGAGAACGTGCCACCGGTCATAGCCAAGCTTCAGAAGGACGAAACAGGGAAGAAGTCGGGGACGGTGCAGACGGAGGACATGACCTTTTGGTGCTTGGGGGCGTTCAATGAGAAGAACCTACAACGGCGGTCTATTCGATGGTTGGTGGGTGATGAGACCTGGCTCTGGCCAGCGGGGCATCTTGCGGAAGCGTCCGCGCGTGTGACCTCATTCGGTTGGTTGGGTAAGCGCATCTTTATGTCGCAGGGTAGCTTTGTGGGCGACGATACGGAGGGCGTTTGGAAGACTACGGACCAGAGGGTGTGGTCGTTCGCCTGTCCTTCCTGCGGTCATAGGCAGCCTTGGAATTGGGACCAAGTTAAGATACCCGACGCCATGCAACGAGACGGGGACTTCGACTACGGCCTCATCAAGCGAGAAACCAAGTATGAGTGCGAGGGGTGCAAGAAGCAGTTTGCGGATACCCGCTCCAACCGGGATGACTTTAACGCTACGGGCTTCTACGCCATTACATCCCCCTCTGCCGACCCTGCGAACCACGGCTACACTTGGAGTGGCTTGGCGGCCCGTTCCTGGGGCTCTATGGCAGAGATGTATGTCCGGGCAAAGCTTATGCTAGACGTCAATGGGGACGCAAAAGCGATGCAGATTTTCAAACAGAAGCAGTTGGCGCACTTTTGGTCGGATGCCCCTGATGATTTCGGAAGCCTACAAACGATTGGGGACTACAAGATGGGAGACGAGTGGGACAAGGAAGCCCGCATCGACCCAGGTTCGCGCAAGATACACACCGACCACAAGCGGGAGAAGCAGATACGAGCTCGGTTCATGTCCGTGGACGTGCAGCGCGAGGGCTTCTTTTGCCTTGTCCGTGGATGGGCAGAGGGCGGGGATAGCCGCCTAATAAAGTGGAGGTATGTGCAGACTTGGGAAGACGTAATCTCGATGGGGAAGACTTACGAGGTTCATCCAGCTTTGACATATGTTGACTGTGGTGACCAGTTCGACGACGTCATCCGTCAGTGTGGTATCAATAAGTGGACGGCCCTACGAGGAGATGCTCGCTACGAGTTTACTTGGATGGTGGAGACACCAAAGGGTCGTAAGCCGGTGGGCAAAGTCTACGCTCCCGCGCGTATGGTGAATGTTGGGACAGGGCCTGTTCGAGTGCATCACTTCTCCAACTTGGCGTTGAAGGACCAGCTCTCTCGTATGCGTAAGGTTGGTAAGCACACGACATCTGCGGACAGTGGCCAGGACTACATTGACCAGATGGAGTCGGAGGTGCGCACGAAGAACCTGGCAGGCAAGCCGGAGTGGAAGCGAATTGGTAAGCGAGCTAATCACTTGTGGGACTGCGAGGTAATGCAGTTCGTGCCGGCGTTGGCGTTCGGGTTCCTGGCTCCGCCTCCTCCCCCTCCCCCAGAGGAAAAGCCTGCTCCTGGACCCACCGAGGCAGCTCCAGTCTCATAGGTCCTGGACGCACAGTAGTTCGGAATACCCCGAAAACCCCAATGAAAATGGGGGGTAAAAACTATTTTCATTTATTTGCAGATTTATCTTGTCAAACGCTTGGGCATCTGATTGTATGTTCGAGTCAGGGTTAACTACCCTGCTGTTCTTTGAGTCGCCCAATAAATCTACCGTAAGTCCTCGGCCACACGCCGGGGCAGTGAACCACAGCCAAACAGCAACAACTGCCTGGACGTGAGCGAAAAGACTAAAGGCGACTCTCCAAATCTGATGGTTGGGGTTGGAATAAACCCCTTAATCGCAAAGCCCGCCAAAGGCCTCTTGATGAACGAACCATCACTCTTTAGTCAAAACTTTGGGGGTGGCATAAGCCCAAACCGATTTGACCCTCTCACGAGGGAGGTCCAGAACCAAAACCAAATCGACCCCAATTCACTTTATGTCGGCGCTCGAATGACCGAGCTGCGCAATCCCACCGTGTGTGGGAGGGCCGTAAAAACGGACCCGCCGACTCCACTTTCAGTTCTTTTGACATTCAAGTTAGACTCTTCAGGCACCGACCAACGCCCGCTCTGCGATAAGAGCGTCGCTAGTCAGAAGAGTCCTTACGACCCGGTAGCTCAGTTGGTTAGAGCGCACCCTGAAAATGGGTGAGGTCGATGGTTCGAGTCCATCCTGGGTCATCTGATTTTGTAGAGCGAAAGCTCGAACAACGAGGCGCATGTGCGCGCCTACAACCCCCGAAAGGGGGAGAGACTATCAGGCCCGTAAGCAAACTTGAAAACTTTATGGTTGTTCGCTAATCCCGAAAGGGAGTCCGACGGAAAGGTTCAATGTAGCGTAATCTGTCAGCCGCGTTAGAATAATTACCTAGCAAAGCAAACTTCTGGTGCATCGGAAGGACAGCACAAGTGGGTTCGACCCCCACAACAACCACCATTTTTGTTCTTTTGACATTCAGTCCAGCGGGCAAGTAGCAACGGGAGGTCTGCAAGGAAACTTGCAGGAGGGAGCAATCCCTTTCGCTTCCACCACCATCTACCCGCAGTTATCGCCCCAAAGAACGACCCGATGCCCGCAAGGGACAGGGAAGGTGAAAAAAAGGGGAGTCGCTGGATTGAACCACTTTATGCCGCCGGCTGTTCGAGTGTAGTGCATCGGTTCCACTGACCTCCAAAAAAAGTCTTATCGCTCTTGCAAGGGCATAAGGCGACTGAAGGAGACTGTATCTCGCAAGGGATTTAACCGTGAACCAATAGATGCGACTATGACGAATATAATGATACCGAAAGGTATCCTGCGGCACCCTTTATGGACAAGATACTCAATGGTCGAGTTATCTGACCTAGTAACGCTATCGTGGCGCGAACGGAAAGGCAAGAGAAGCCCCCACGAAGGGCGACTCCGTGAAAGTTGCGGGTTCAATTCCCGCCTTGTCCACCACTTTCTGTTCTTCTGACATTTCAACGCCACGCAAACTGCTCGCACAGCTCCGCAAGGAGGGACGGCCTATCAACCGTCGGCATCTGAAAAGTGCCGCAAGCGAACCAGACAAGCCCTGTCTACACAGGGAGTATTCTTGCACCAGGGATTGCCCACCTTTTTCGTGGGACGTCTGGAAGTTGGCGGGCAACAGGCGTGGGTAGCCGAAAGGTCCACAACTCTGACACGGAGCTCCTGGATAGAAACCGCAATAAGCCGCGGGGGAGACAAGGGAGTGCTGTCGGTTGCCGAATACTTTACAGCCGTAGCGTGGTGCTGTCCTTGGAAGCCGCCTTGATTGGCGGTGGCTTGGTTCGCAAGACCCAGGTCTCCTGAAAAGACTCGGGGACGGAGGTTCGACTCCTCCTCGGCGACTTGACCTACCATCCAGGCCCCACCCCATTATCCTTACTCATTTCGTTCCAAAACGCTTGGGTAAAATAAATGTTGACAAAGCTCAAACAGCAGTCCACAACACTTTTAGTTCTTTTGAAAACCTTTGGGCGTTCGGCGGCTGATAAACTAATCAGCTCGTAGCAGGGCTAACGAACGCAAACCTTGGGGTCGCCCAGGGAAATGGTGGTCTTCGATAGCCACCCCCAACATTTAATTTTTCGTCCACTTCGATTTGGGAAGCGTATGCGAGTAATCAACGCAGAGAAACCAGATGAAGCCCGATGGGTCTGCCGTGATAGCAGAAACTTCATGACCCCCTACAAAAGGGTAGTAAGCGGTGGACGAAATCACTTTGCCCTGCGACAGCAGGGTGGTGCTGCGACTTGCTACTAACACGTCGCTCAAGCAATTACCGGGGTCCAAACCTGGGGAGATGCGGGGCGTCGGTTCCACACCGGAGGGCAACCTCTTTGGAAACAAGCAAGCCAAGATGCCAGGACAGACAGCGTGGTCGGGGACTCCCGCCTACAAAAGTCCTGGAGCTCCTTTACTTTTGGTTCGGCTGATGAAAGACCGCGCATCGAGAGAGGCGGCATCAATGTGCGGAAGACCCACGGGTCGTCCTACAATGGGGTTAAAGGGGTCATACAGCGAACCATTCCCTTTGTGAACGAATTACCGATAGCCCGTTGACAGCGTGCCAAAAGCACGATGCCAGCCAACGGACTATTTGTCGGACTTCCTCGTGAAACAGTCGAGGCAATCCGTGACAAGGCCGTCCAGCTTATACTGGAGGGCAAGACCATCATGAGTTACGGAGATGGGGCCACGAACGCCAGCAAGTCCTTTGCCCTACCACCGCAACAGATGCTCCAGGAGGCTAACTACGCTCTCCAGAAGCTCGATGGCAGAGTCAGGGGCCTCTACACGAATTACAACCGCTTGGTTGACCGCTGATGCCTCCCGAACCGAAGAAGCCAGGACTCGTTGACCGGGTCCGCATGTCTCTGTCTAACCTCCTGAAGCCAAAGGCTTATCAGGGGGCGTTTGAGTCTACCCGCTACTCCGTCCACCGCACGCGCATTGACGCGCCGCAGCCGACGGACTTCCGGATGGAGATGACGGGGGCTACTCGTCGTGAGATGGTTCGCCTTTCCCGCTGGCTAGAAAAGAACAACGGCCTATACAAACAGATGATTAAGGACACGGCCATCTACTCCATTGGGGAGGGCATCGGTCTTCAGTGCTTGGGTGGCGACTACGATTGGCAGAACTTGGTGGAAGCCGAGTGGGAGCAGGAGTGCATCCGCCCAGAGGTGTCTGGCCGCTTCTCGATGGTGGAGAGCTTGTTCATTATCTGTGAGGCCCTGGACCGAGACGGCGAAATCTTTGTCATCAAGTGCAAGGATAAGAAGGGGCAGCCTAAGTTCCAAATTATTGAAGCTCACCGAGTGGAGACACCGCCAGATGGCATGTCTCTCCCGGACATCTTTGACGGCATCCGTTTCGACAAGCTGGGCAGACCAACCTTCTACTACGTCAAGCAAGGGGACGGCAAATACGAACCTATTAAGGCGGCATCGATGATGCACATCTACGATGTTGAATACGCCTCGCAGAGCCGAGCGTTCCCTCCGCATCAGCATGCGATAAATCACATGCGCGACGAGATGGACCTCCTGGCTATGGAGAAGGTCGCAGTTAAGGACAACTCCCGCACAAGCCGCATCCTAAAGGTCGAGGACACCCGGATGGACTCTGGGGACTTGGGCCTTGGTCAGCCCTTGGGCGAGGGCAATTCCGCTACCGCTAATACCGACCCAGACTCACTTAACCGCATCCTTGGTGGTGTGACCGCCGTTCTCCAAAACAATGAGTCCCTTGTCTCTTACGCTTCAGCACGTCCTTCAGCAGCTTTCGCCGGCTTCATCGACCATTTGCGCCGCGACTCCATTATGGGCGGCCTACCTTACGAGTTCGTGGCAGACCCAACTCGTGCAGGCGGGAGTGCTGTTCGCCTCGTGGTAGCGAAGGCAGGACGCTTCTTCTCGCATCGCCAGACGGTGCTCATCAATCGCTTCCTCCAGGACTACTTCCAATTTTGGTGCGGGCTTATGATTGACCGCAAGAATATACCTAATGCACGTAATTGGTGGAAGACAGAGTGGGTGTGTTGCAAGTCGGTGACTGTGGATGCTGGCCGAGAAGGTGCGAATGAACGCGCTGACCTGGACATGGGACGCATCCCGCCGTCTGATGACTTTGGGGCGCGTGGCTATGGTTTCGAGAAGACCATCCGCAAGTCGGCAAGAGACTTTGCCTACATTCAGAGAGTGTCGAAGGAAACCGGTGTCCCCGAGGACAAGCTTTGGCGTAAGTCGCCTTCTGGCGGTCAGGGCGGCGCGGGTGGTGCTGCGCCTGCTCCGAACACAATCCCTGAAGGAGCGTTGGGTGTGGTTATGCCAGGTCCAGATGGTCAGCCGCAGATTGTTCCTATTGACCAAATCATGGGTCAGCCTGCGGACCAAATGCCTG
>Ga0209768_10001777_pt1 | contig 13610 bp, 12 predicted proteins | sample LauGreSBDMM110SD_3_FD_187564 | JGI IMG/M metagenome (GOLD analysis project Ga0209768, IMG submission 187564) | Freshwater lake microbial communities from Lake Michigan, USA - Sp13.BD.MM110.SD (SPAdes) (version 2) | ecosystem: Environmental > Aquatic > Freshwater > Lake | place: Lake Michigan... | reverse complement strand
AACCGCCTTGGATCAGGCGGCGGCGCGAGGGATTCTCAAGCGCTTTTCCGAGCACACTTTGAAAGTGCTCATTGTTAGACAGATTGCAGTTGTCGTCGTCGAAATTGTGTGACATTGAAACTCCAGAAGATAAAAAATACAAGCGATAAAAATTTGGCCCAGTGGTCTTAGTCCAAGTGGCGAGCGTCATTTAAGCTAATATTTATTACAGATTGACGTCAATGACTCGAATCGAATTTGTCATGCAATTGACATATCACAAAATAACAATCAGCAAGATTCGGTCCAGCGCACAAAGGTGGTAATTTTTATGAGAGTCGGTATCAACGGTATGGGCCGCATAGGGCGTCTTGCTCTGAGGGCCGCCATGGGCGCAGCCCACCGACCTGCGGATGACCCCCGCCATGCAAACCGATTGGATGTAGTTCACATCAATGAACTCAAGGGCGGTGCAGCAGCTACAGCCCACTTGTTGGCCTTTGACAGCATTCAAGGCCAATGGCGCGCAGAGATCGGCGCACATGAAGAGCATGCAGTTCACATCAATCAGCAAAAAATTTCATTCAGCACGCATGCTGCGCCAGCAGACATCCCCTGGGGGGACCTGGGTGTAGAACTGGTGCTGGAGTGCACTGGTAAATTTCTCACACCCGAGACTCTGCAAGGCCATTTTGACCGCGGCGCTAAGCGTGTGATCGTGGCGGCGCCGGTGAAAGTGGGCAATGTTCTTAACGTTGTGGTGGGCGTCAATCACGAGCGCTACAACCCGGCAAACGACCGTATCGTGACAGCCGCATCCTGCACCACCAATTGCCTGGCGCCTGTGGTCAAAGTGATCCAGGAAAATTTAGGAATACGTCACGGCCAGATCACCACCATTCATAACCCGACCAACACCAACCTCGTGGTCGACGCCCCGCACAAGGACTTGCGCCGCGCCCGCAGCGCCATGCTAAGCCTGGCCCCGACCACCACCGGCAGTGCCACCGCCATTGCCCTGATCTACCCCGAGCTCAAGGGCAAACTCAATGGCCATGCCGTGCGGGCGCCTGTGCTCAATGCCTCTTTGACCGATTGTGTGTTCGAGCTCCAGCGCTCCACAACGTCTGAGGAAGTGAATGCGCTCTTTGCAGCCGCCGCCCGCGGTCCTCTGGCGGGCATTTTGGGCTACGAAGAACGCCCGCTTGTCAGCGCCGACTATGCCGGTGACACACGCAGCTCTATCGTTGATGCGCTGTCAACCATGGTGACAGACGGCACGCTGCTCAAGGTCTACGCTTGGTATGACAACGAAATGGGCTATGCCTGCCGCATGGTGGACTTGGCCTGTCACATGCAAAGCACGGGCGTCTGAAGCGGATGTCAGACACTTTGCTGGCGCAACTTAGCGAGCGCAAAGCCGCTGTTCGCGACTACGCCATCGTCACTGCCGCCTACTGGGGCTTCACACTGACAGACGGTGCGCTGCGCATGATGGTGCTGCTGCATTTTTACCGGCTGGGCTACTCATCATTTTCACTGGCCTTGCTGTTCTTGCTGTACGAGGCGGCCGGCGTTCTGGCCAATCTGATAGGCGGCTGGCTGGCCACACGCTACGGCATTGCCCGCATGCTGGCCGTGGGAATGAGCTTGCAGATCATCGGTTTTTTACTGCTCTCCCTGCTTCAACCCGAATGGACAGCGGCCTTGTCCGTGGCTTGGGTGGTGATAGCGCAAGGCATCTGCGGCGTTGCCAAAGATCTCACCAAAACAGCCAGTAAATCGGCCATCAAAATCACGGCAGACCGCGCCCAGAATCAAGGTAGCGGTCAACTTTTCAAGTGGGTGGCCTGGTTCACCGGCAGCAAAAATGCGATGAAGGGCGTTGGTTTTTTCCTGGGCGGCTTGCTGCTGGACCAATTGGGCTTTGCCCAGGCTTTATGGGTCATGGCCGCCTTGCTGGGCGTGGTGTTAACCGGTGTGCTTATGTTTGTGCCGCGTTTGATGGGCAAAAGAGATGCCTCCAAAACAGCCAAAGAATTTTTGGCAAAAAACCGGGGCATCAACTTGCTGGCGCTGGCGCGCGTGGTGCTGTTTGGCGCACGCGACGTATGGTTTGTGGTGGGCGTGCCTGTGTTTTTGTATGCATCCGGCTGGACCTTCACTATGGTAGGTGGCTTTTTGGCGCTTTGGACGATTGGCTACGGCCTGGTGCAAGCCTTGGCACCGCAGATCGTGCGCCGCAGTGACGACGGCCTGAGCCGCGAGGTGCCGGCGGCACGCTGGTGGTCGGCCGCTCTGGCTGCAATCACTGTGGCGCTGGCGGTGGCAGTGGGCCTGCACGCACCGCAACTGCAATGGGTGGTGGTTTTCGGCTTGGTACTTTTTGGCATTGCGTTCGCAGTCAATTCTTCGGTCCACTCTTACCTGGTGCTGGCCTATGCCGGCAGTGAAAAAGCGGCTGAAGACGTCGGTTTTTATTACGCCGCCAACGCCCTGGGCCGCTTTGGCGGAACGCTGCTATCGGGCTTGCTCTACCAGTGGGGCGGACTGCTTTGGACGCTGATCGCTTCAGCCATGATGCTGACGGCTTGCTGGCTGGTGACATTGGCGCTGCCGGTGGTTCGACCAAAGGTATGAACACCCGCACGCAAAGCCGCCCTGAAGAGTTGGCTAACAGCTTGAGCCACGGCGCGGCGCTGCTGGGTGCGTTGGTCGCAGTGCCTTTTTTGCTGGGCGCAGCCAATCCACCCGGTCAAATGCCACGCACGGGAGCAGTTATCTTTGCACTGACGATGGTGATGCTGTACTTCACCTCCACCGTCTACCATGCGCTGCCAGACGGACGGGGTAAAAACGTCTTTCTCAAGCTGGACCATGGCGCTATCTTTTTTTTCATCGCCGGCAGTTACACGCCCTTTGCGTTGGCCACACCGACCGCCACGCCAGATTGGATGACTCTGGGGTTTGTCTGGCTGCTCGCTTTGTTTGGTGCTGCATTGAAAATTAGCAACAAAATGTCTGCGCCCTGGCTTTCTACCAGCCTTTACCTGCTGATGGGTTGGCTGGTGCTGGTGGCGGCGCTACCGGTGGTGCAACATGTTTCTTCTGACGTGATGAACCTTCTGTTGCTTGGCGGTGCCGCTTACACAGTGGGCGTCATTTTTTTTGCATTAGACGCGAAGGTAAAGTACGCGCACACTGTCTGGCACGTTTTTGTAGCCACCGGAACGGCTTGCCATTTCTTTGCCGTGTTGGGCTGCGCAGTTTAAAAAATCGCACCCGGGTGCTATGCTGACGCTGATAATTTTTGATCAGGATTTATGCAAAACGGAACCCGATTAGCGGCTGTGGACTTGGGATCCAACAGCTTTCGACTTGAAATTGGTCGCCTTGATGACGGCATCATCCGTCCTACAGAGTATTTAAAAGAAACAGTTCGTCAAGGCATCGGACTGGATGCCGACCGCAACCTTACCGAGCAAGCCATGCAGCGCGGCTGGGACTGCCTGGCTCGTTTTGGCGAACGTCTGGCCGGCTTTAAGAAAAACCAGGTCCGAGCGGTCGCTACGCAAACGATGCGTGAGGCCAGAAACCGCGATGTATTTCTCACCCGGGCGCATCAGCTGCTCGGCTTTCCAATTGACGTGATTGCCGGGCGTGAAGAGGCGCGCATGATCTACCAGGGGGTGGCCCATCTGCTGCCGCAATCGACTGAGCGCCGATTGGTGGTGGATATTGGCGGGCGGTCTACCGAAATGATTCTGGGGTGTGAGCTGGAAGCACAAACCATGGAGTCATTGCGGGTGGGCAGTGTTCGGTGGTCCATGAAATACTTTCCTGAAGGACAGTTTACCGAGCGCGCATTCAAAGCTGCAGAAATTGCAGCCAAGGCTGTTCTAGAAGAAGCAGCGCCCTTATTTGAAAGACAGTTATGGGACACCGCCTATGGCTCTTCAGGCACCGTCGGTGCCGTCAGTGACGTACTCGGCGCCTCCGGGTGGCCGCAAGGCCTGATCAATCGCGAAGGCCTGGACTGGCTGCTGGACCGGTTGCTGAAAGCCCAAAGTGCAGATCGCCTCAAAATGGATTCCCTCAAAGATGATCGCCGACCTGTGATTGGTGGTGGCGTCAGCGTGCTTAGAGCCGTTTTTGATTTGATGAATATCGACACCATGCACGTGGCTCGCGGTGCACTGCGCCACGGTGCGCTGTACGATTTGCTTGACCGGGAAGCGCCCCAGACCAATTTACGCTCTCACACAGTGCAAAGTCTGACCCGAAAATTCGATGTTGACTTAGTGCACGCTGAGCGCGTGAGCCGCACCGCGCGCCAACTGCTGGCTATGTTGCATGAGGGTCCACACGAACAATTAGAACGCTTTGAAAACAAGCTGGTATGGGCAGCGCAACTGCACGAAATTGGCAGTCATATTTCCCACAATGACCAACACAAACATGGCGCCTATATTTTGGATAACGCCGACGCGCCCGGTTTTTCACTGCCGGAACTGCACCGCTTGAGCCTGTTGGTACTGGGACACCGCGGCAAGCTGCGCAAACTCGACGCAGACTTCACAGACACGATGTTTGTGCAGCAATTGATGGCGCTGCGACTTGCCGTCATTTTTTGCCATGCCAGGCGCAACCCGGACTTGGCTGGGTTAAACCTTAACCTGGAAGAGTCAAACTTTTGCGTTACGCTTCGCGCCGGTTGGGCAGAGGCTTTTCCACAATCTGCCTTTCTGCTGCGTGAAGAAACCATCGCCTGGCAAAAAACGAGCTACACCCTGGTTCTTAAAGAGGGATGAGCTGGCATCACCAGCACTTGACACACCTATGGATTAACGGTGTAAACTGTATAAAACGTTTATAAATTTGTTTTTACTTGGAGTCATTTATGATCACCCCTGCCGAAACCCGTGTTACTCGCAAAACCAGCGCAGTGAAATCTGCGGCATCTGCCAAAAGCGCAGCATCCAAAGCGGTCACATCGCCAGCAAAGTCGCCGGCAAAGAGCCCCTTAAAGACAGCGGTCAAGTCACGGGTTAAAGCCAAACCAAGCACTCAGGCGAAAACTGCAGTGAAATCTGCAGTCAAAACTGCAGTCAAGCCAGTCATCAAGACAGCCAAAGTGGAAAAGGCCAAAAAGCCAAAAATGATCCGCGACAGCTTCACCATTCCCAAAACCGAGTACCTGGTGATTGACGCGCTCAAAGAGCGGGCCGGCAAGCTATCACGTGCCGCCAAAAAAAGCGAGCTCTTGCGCGCCGGCGTCAAGGCTTTAGCAGCCATGTCAGACGCTGCATTTTTGGCCGCGCTGTCAGCGGTGCCCACCATCAAAACTGGCAGGCCTGCAGCCACCAACTGATCGCCGGCGACTGACCTTTGCTCAGATAAGGTCTGGTGACTGAACCGTCACCACGAGGGCTTGCCTTTGACCCTCCTTCAGCCGGCTGCGAAGCCACCAGAGGGAGCCTTTGCGCAGAGATATATCAATGCCTTCGAGCCCAAGGAGGCGGTTGACCACCTGGCCGAGGGTGGGCTGATGCCCCACCAAGACAACGGGGTATTTGCTGTCTGGCCAGTTCGTCACTGCCAGCAACTCATCTACCGAACCACCCGGGGACAGTTCAGGGCAAATTTTGTACTTACGCCCCAGCGGCACCACAGTTTGTTCGCAGCGCACCGCAGGGCTGACCAGAATGCGCGCGTTATCTGGCAACTTGCTGTCCAGCCATTTCGCCATGCGTGTGGCTTGCCGCAAGCCTTTGGCGCTCAGGCAACGCGCCAAGTCTGATTGATAGTCACCGGCCATGATTGCTGACGGCGCAATACCTTCGCTGAGGTCTTCAGCATCGGCATGTCGCCAGGCAATCAGGTCCATGGCTTAGTTGACCTTACTTTTCCTGCTTTTATTCGCGGCGTTGTTCTGTGACAGCGTGCGCGGCTTGGAGGCGGGCTTGCCTGCCTTAGAAACGGAGCCGATTGCTTGCGTGCCATAGCGCACCATCAAAGCGGCTTGAGCACCTTCTTTGCGGCCATGCGCTGGCGGCTTAACGCGCTGGTAAGTGCCGTCTGCCTGCAAGTCCCAAGCATTGCTGGTGTCATGCATGTAGGCCACCAGACATTCATCGATGATGCGTTGGCGCAGCACGGGGTCCGTGACCTGCCAGGCCAGCTCGATTCGCCCGAACATATTGCGATTCATCCAATCAGCGCTCGACAAATAAAGCGTTTCAGTCTTACCCGAGCGGAAATAAAAGACCCGCGAATGCTCTAAGAACCGGCCGATGATAGAGCGCACCCGGATGTTGTCTGTCACACCCGGAACCTGCGCTGGCAACATGCAAGCGCCCCTGACAATAAGGTCAATTTTCACGCCCTGCTGGCCGGCACGGACCAGCGCATGGATCAGGCCTTCATCCGTCAAGGCATTCATTTTGGCCACCAAGCGCGTTTCTTCGCCTCTGGCAGCAGCCGCTCCCAAGGCTTCAATCATGTGCAGCATTTTGGCGTGCAGCTGAAAGGGCGCAAGCACCAGTTGCTTTAGTTTGGGCAAACGGCTTTGACTGGCCAGATGAAAAAAGACATTTTCCATGTCCAGCGTCAGCAAGGGGTTGGCCGTGAGGTAGCTCACATCGGTGTAAAGACGTGCAGTTTTGGGGTTGTAGTTACCCGTCGAGAGATGGCCGTAGCGTTTGAGAAGCTTGCCCTCACGGCGCGTCACCAGCAGCATCTTGGCGTGCGTCTTGAGACCCACAATGCCGTAGACCACCTGCGCGCCTATCGACTCCAGCATCTCGGCCCAATTGATGTTGGCTTCTTCGTCAAAGCGGGCCTTGAGCTCCACCACCACAGTGACTTCTTTGCCGCGTCTGACCGCCTCGCGCAGCAAAACCATAAGCTCCGAGTCAGTCCCGGTGCGGTAAATCGTCTGTTTGATGGCCAGTACCTGCGGGTCATTGACAGCCTCGCGCAAAAATGCCAAGACACCATCAAAGCTTTCAAAGGGCTGGTGAATGCACACATCACCATCTTTGAGCTTTTTAAAAATCGATTCACCCTGCTTGAGTTGTTGCGGGTAGGAAGCTTTGAACGGGGGGAACAACAGCGCAGGGTTATTTACAAGGTCTACCAACTGTGTGAGCCGGACCAAGTTGACAGGGCCGGGAACCCTGTACAGCGCTTCAATAGGCAGATCGAACTGCTCAAGTAAAAATTGAGACAAGTACTCAGAACAACCGGCGGAAACCTCCAACCTCAGGGCTTGTCCGTAGTTGCGCTGTTCGAGGCCTGCACGCAAGGCTGTGCGCAGGTTCAACACGTCCTCTTCGTCCACCGCAAGATCAGAGTGCCGGGTCACCCGGAACTGCGAAAAATGCTGCACATCGCGCCCGGGAAAAAGATCCGCCAGATGAGAACGGATCACACTGGTCAAAGCGACAAAGTGTAATTTTCCTTTGCCACCGTTGTCAGGGATTTGAATGATGCGCGGCAACACGCGAGGCACTTTGACAATCGCAATTTCGTTTTCTCGCCCAAAAGCATCTTTGCCGCCCAGCCGGACAATGAAGTTGAGCGATTTGTTGGCCACCATCGGGAATGGATGCGATGGATCCAGGCCGACCGGAATCAACAGTGGCCGCACTTCACGCAAAAAATAAGCTTTGACCCAACGCTTTTGAGCAGCATTTCGCTCATTGTGCGAGAGCAGATGAATGCCTTGCCGGGCGAACTCCGGCAACAAGACTTCGTTATACAGGCGGTATTGCTGCTCTACGATGGTGTGCGCGGCTTCAGACAATGCGGCATAGGCGGCTTGAGCTTCTGAAGAATTGTTCCCCTGCAATCGCAGCGCAGTCAAATGCGGCTCAGCGCGAACTTCAAAAAATTCATCGAGGTTCGAAGAAACAATGCACAAAAACCGCAAGCGCTCTAGCAAGGGCGTCTGAGTTTGCATAGCCAAGTCCAGCACACGCTGATTGAAGGCCAGAATACTGACGTCACGGTTGAGAAAATTCAAACGCAACGCATCAGCCCCAGGAGTCAACACCGTCATTTCAGTCGAATTGAGCATATGTGAATAATCATTAAGGCAAGGGTTATCGTGGCCCGACGCTCAATCAGAGTTGATTAAGATCATTTTTTGATTGTGGAATCCATTTATGACAAATAAATGACAGTACGGTGAAATGCTACTCATAGCCAAAACCCAAGGCGCTGCGGCCCCGGGCATTAACCGGCAGCTGCGTCAAAACGCTTGCGGTAACGCGGTGGCAAATCAGCAATGCGCATCATCATAGGCAAATCAGCCGAGTTGAAGTCCGGGTCCCAGGCGGGTGCACCCAACACCTTGGCACCCAAGCGCAAGTAGCCCTTGATCAAAGCTGGCGGCTCAACGTCCAGGGAATCATCCAAACGGTCTACAGGCAAAGCCAGACGCGGAGTGACATGCCAGTCAATGCCTGCCAGATGCGTTTGGCGCAATTGGCGCCAGATGCTGGCCGCGGCATGGCCGGTGGACGTGCCGCCGTATTGCATAGGGATGCTGGCGCAGCCAATCATGGTGTCGAGCTGGTTGCGCGACATGAACTGCGCCAGTGCGCCCCACAAGGCCAAGATCACCGCACCCTGCCGGTGATCGGGGTGCACACAACTGCGGCCCAACTCCACCATGCGCGAGCGCAATGAGCGCAGGCGCGTGAGGTCAAACTCCATGTCACTGTAGGTGCCACCGGCACGACGCGCCTGCGTGGGCGTCAAGGCGCGGTAAGTACCGATGACCTCCTGCGTGGCCTGGTCACGCACCAAGAGGTGCTCGCAATAGTCGTCAAAAAGGTCCACGTCATGTCCCGGCACCTTGGTGTCCAGCCGGGCACCCATTTCGACTGCAAAGACCTGGTAGCGCAAACGTTGCGCTGCGCGAACTTCATCCAAGTTGCGAGCCCAGCTCACCTCAATAGTGGGCACGACTGGCAGTGCCAACGGCGCCGGACATTCCAACTGCACGCTGCTGTCCAACAATCCCCGCGGCAAGGCAATCGGCGAGAGGGAAAAAGTCGGGCTGGGCAATTCTTTCATTTGAAATTCCTAGAAATAGATCAGTCGCTAAATAATTACTTTTTTTATTAGCCTTGATGGCCATCCGGCTGGCGTTGAATGCCGGCGTTCAGGCCCTCCAGCCAAGGTCGGGTACCGGCCACAAAACGCAACCCGCCCGGGCTGTTGGCCATGGACTGGGCTGTGCATCGCAAAATCTTCAGCAGAACCTGGTCTGGGCGCAGTCGCTCCGGCTGCAGCGGCTCTTGCTGCGATGACAAACTTGGCTGTTTTTGCTCGTCCTGCATGGGTGCTTCCTTGCGCTGTTGGGCTTGGGCTGAATTTTGTAAGCGGTGCGTGACATCTACATGTCGTTAACGTGGCAAATCAATGTCAAAACGGCTGCTGAAGCTGATTTGGTGCGACTACGATGCTGTTGCTATGAAAGAAATTATTTTTTGCTTTTCAAGTTTCAGATCTTTCGCAGCCTGGCTACTCAAGCTCAGTCTGGCGTCAACAAGATGACACCCCAGACGCGCACCGTTGCCTGCCTGGGTCTGGCGCAAACGCTGGCCTGGGCCTCGAGCTACTACCTGCCAGCCATGCTGGCGAACTCGATGGCGCGCGATCTGGGTGTGAGCAGCCCGATGATCTTTGCCGCTTTTTCAGCCGCGCTGGTGGTGTCTGCCCTGCTGGGGCCTCTGGCCGGCCGGGCGATTGACCGCTACGGCGGGCGGCGCGTGCTGATGCTCAACAGCCTGGTGTTTGCGCTCGGGCTGGTCTGCCTGGCGATGGCACAAGGGCCTGTCGGTCTGTTTGCAGGCTGGTGCATTCTGGGCATAGCCATGGCCGCGGGGCTTTACGAATCGGCCTTTGCCACCCTGGTCCATTTGTACGGGCAACGCGCCCGCGGCCCTATCACCGGCATCACGCTGATGGCGGGTCTGGCCAGCACCATCGGCTGGCCGCTGTCGGCCTGGCTGGAGTTGCACTGGGGCTGGCGCACGGCCTGCATGAGCTGGGCGGGCCTGCATCTGCTGGTGGCGCTGCCGCTGAACGCTCTGCTGCAAAAAACGCCCGATGCAACTGCCAACGAAGACATCCCGCCGGCTGACGGCAGCGCATCTGCACTGGCGACGGCAGCCAAACCCATGAGCCAGTCCAGCGCCCGCCGCGCGGCCGCGCTGTTGGCGCTGGTGTTTGCCGTCACCTGGTTCATCAGCACCGCCATGGCCGCCCACCTGCCACGGCTGCTGCAGGCGCAGGGCCTGCCACTCACGACCGCACTGCTGCTGGCCGCCCTGGTCGGGCCGGCGCAGGTGGCTGGCCGCTTGCTCGAGTATGGTTTGCTGCGCCGCGTTCACCCGGTGGTGTCGGCGCGCGTGGCGGGCGCACTGCACTCCGTCGGCGCCATCGGATTTTTGTTGCTGGGCGTGCCGGCCGGCGCGGCCTTCACGCTGCTGCACGGCGCGGGCAACGGCATTTTGACCATCGCCAAAGGCACCCTGCCCCTGGTGCTGTTTGGCACCAAAGACTACGGCTTGCGCCAAGGTCTCTTGATGGTGCCGGCGCGTTTTGCGCAGGCGCTGTCGCCCTATTTGTTTGGCCTGGCGATTGACCGCTATGGTGGCGGTGCGCTGTGGTTTTCTGCCGCGCTGGGCGGGGTCTGCTTCATGGCCTTGATGCTGCTGCCAGGGCCATCACCTCGTGCGCCGGCAAGCCCTTGAGCTTGTGGTCGCTCCAGACCTGTCGCCAGCGGCGTGAGCCCGGCAGCCCGTGGCGCAGGCCCAGCATATGGCGGGCAATGACGCTCCAAGGCGTGCCGTGCAACGCCGCTTCACGCGCCATGTAGTCCACCATCTGTGATTCAACCAACTCGCGCGTCAGCGCTTGGGGAGCAGCGGGCTCGCCCCAAAAATCAGCATCCCATGAGGCCAGCCACCAAGGGTTGTGATATGCCTCGCGGCCTATCATCACGCCGTCGATGTGCTGCAGTTGCTCGTGCACTTGCTCGGCGCTGTCGATACCGCCGTTGATCATGATGCGCAGCTGCGGAAAATCTTTTTTGAGCCGGCGCACAAATTCGTAGCGCAGCGGCGGCACTTCGCGGTTTTCTTTGGGTGACAAGCCTTGCAGCCAAGCGTTGCGGGCGTGCACGATGAAAGTTTGGCACCCTGTCCGGCTGACAATGCCAACAAAATCTCTCACAAAGTCGTAGCTCTCGCCCTTGTCGATGCCGATGCGGTGCTTCACTGTTACCGGCACGCTCACCACATCCAGCATTGCCTTGACGCCATCGGCCACCAGCTCCGGCTCAGCCATCAGGCAGGCGCCGAAAGCACCGCGCTGCACACGCTCGCTGGGGCAGCCGCAGTTGAGGTTGATCTCGTCATAGCCCCACGCCTCGCCCAGCCGTGCAGCTTGTGCCAAATCCTCCGGCTCGCTGCCACCCAGTTGCAGGGCCAAGGGATGCTCTTCGGCATTGAAAAGCAAATGCCGCGGCACATCACCGTGCAAGAGGGCACCGGTGGTGACCATCTCGGTGTATAGCAGTGCACGGCGCGTGAGCAGGCGGTGAAAGTAACGGCAATGCCGGTCGGTCCAATCCATCATCGGCGCGACGCTGAGTCGGTCCCGCTGCAAAGCGGTACTGTTGATGGGGGTCATGGGCAAGGGTTGTCGCGTTGAGTTTGTCTAAAACCTGATTTTCGCCCCAAATGCCACCGGCAAATGGTGATAAAAAAACCCGCCAAAAGGCGGGTTTTTAAAAAGCGCCTGAGCGCTCTTGTCGTATCAACCCATGTGCAAGCCGCCGTTGAGCGAGAAGTCGGCGCCGGTGGCGTAACCGCCCTCGTCCGAGGCAATCCAGGAAATGATCGAGGCGATTTCTTCAGGTGTGCCCAGCCGCTTGGCCGGCACGCCGGCAACGATTTTCTCCAGCACGTCCGGACGGATCGACTTGACCATGTCGGTGCCGATGTAACCCGGGCTGACGGTGTTGACGGTGACGCCTTTGCTGGCGAGTTCTTGCGCCAAGGCCATGGTGAAGCCGTGCAAGCCAGCCTTGGCGGTGGAGTAGTTGACCTGACCGAACTGGCCTTTTTGACCGTTGACTGAAGAAATATTGACCACGCGTCCGAAGTTCGCTTCGATCATGCCTTCGATCACCTGCTTGGTGACGTTGAACATGCTGTTGAGGTTGGTCGAAATAACAGCGTCCCAGTCGGTCTTGCTCATTTTGCGGAACTGGCCGTCACGCGTGATACCCGCGTTGTTGACCAGCACGCTGACATGGCCGTGCTCGGCTTTGACCTTGTCAAATGCCGCCACCGTGGAATCCCAGTCACCGACATTGCCCACCGAAGCGTAAAAGCTGTGGCCCAGTGCTTTTTGTTCGTCCAGCCATTTACCGGCGTCGCGGGTAGGCCCGCAACCGGCGATGACCTTGTACCCATCTTTGGCCAGTCGCTGGCAGATAGCAGTTCCAATGCCGCCCATGCCGCCGGTAACGTACGCGATTTTTTGTGTCATTTTTGCTCCATTGATTTTTATTGAAAAACTGATCTAAGCTAAATTTATCTTTCCAGCGTGAGGGCAACCCCCATGCCGCCACCTATGCACAAGCTGGCGATACCTTTCTTCGCATCGCGGCGCACCATCTCGTGCAGCAGCGTCACCAGAATGCGGCAACCGGATGCACCAATCGGGTGGCCGATGGCAATCGCTCCACCGTTGACATTGACTTTGCTGGTGTCCCAGCCCATTTCTTGGTTGACCGCGCAGGCCTGGGCGGCAAAGGCTTCGTTGATCTCCAGCAGGTCCAGGTCTTGCGCTTTCCAGCCGGCGCGTTGCAGCGCTTTGGTGGATGCGGGCACCGGGCCCATGCCCATGAAAGCCGGGTCCAGGCCGCTGGTGGCGTAGCTGGCGATGCGTGCCAGCGGTTTGAGCCCGAGGGCCGCGGCCTTTTTGGCGCTCATGACCATCACGGCCGCAGCGCCGTCGTTGATGCCTGAGGCGTTACCGGCTGTGACACCGCCAGATTTGTCAAAGGCCGGACGCAGGCCGGCCAGAACTTCTGCATTGGTTTTGCGGTTGATGAATTCGTCCGCCGCAAAAACGATGGGGTCGCCCTTTTTCTGGGCGATTGAGAAAGGCACGATCTCGTCCTTGAACTTACCGGCGTCTTGTGCGGCAGCAGCCTTGGTCTGGCTGGCCAGCGCCAGCGCGTCCTGCATGGCGCGGTCAACACCATATTTTTTGGCCACGTTTTCGGCGGTGATGCCCATGTGGTACTGGTTGTAGACGTCCCACAGGCCGTCAACGATCATGGTGTCGACCATCTTCCAGTCGCCCATGCGCTGGCCGTCGCGCGAGCCATTGAGTACGTGCGGCGAAGCGCTCATGTTTTCCTGACCGCCGGCAATCACAATTTCGCTGTCGCCCGTGGCCACAGACTGCGCAGCCAGCATGACCGCTTTGAGACCCGAGCCGCAAACAGCGTTGATGGTCAGGCCGGGAATAGCGTGCGGGAAACCGGCCTTGACGACCGACTGGCGCGCCGGGTTCTGACCAACACCAGCGGCCAGAAC
>Ga0209768_10001770_pt1 | contig 13640 bp, 12 predicted proteins | sample LauGreSBDMM110SD_3_FD_187564 | JGI IMG/M metagenome (GOLD analysis project Ga0209768, IMG submission 187564) | Freshwater lake microbial communities from Lake Michigan, USA - Sp13.BD.MM110.SD (SPAdes) (version 2) | ecosystem: Environmental > Aquatic > Freshwater > Lake | place: Lake Michigan... | reverse complement strand
ACCCGACGCCATACTCGATTCCCAAGAGTTTCGAGTTTGACAAACGTCAATACCGAAAACAGTATATCTCGATAATTTAAAAGATGTTAATGTCAACAAAAATCCCAAAATTATAACGTATGGAATAATACAAATGAGCAGGGCCAAAGGCCTCTGAATCTTACTTGCAAATTTTCGAAAGGGGGCGTACGAGTTCGATGTTCCTCGATTCGTGGGGGGGGTTTGAATCCTAGTTGAGTAGCTTGTTGCGTATTCGGTATTGACGTTCGTCAAACTCGAAACTGCATACTCCGTTCCATACTCAATACTCGCGGGCTGGAACGGCACGGGCGTAGCCCCAGCCGAGGCCCATATGCTTGGACGAAGTCCAAAAAGTGTTGACACATTGAAAAGGTATTCTTCGATTTCGAGAAAAATCTTATAAATTCTTGTTATACCATTTTCAGAAAAAAGAAAGACAAGACGAGAAATATTTCTTTTTTTATATGCCGTAAAAATTGATTGTTCTCGGGTATTCCGTCCTGTAGATTCGCGAGGGGTCATACTCGATATATTTGTACCGCTGGTGTTTTGTATGAAGTCAGGAATCGAGGATCGAAGAGCGTCTGATGCAGGAATCTTTTCGCAAAGCGAAATCAACTCTAACTCGATTCCATACAATACGTTATTGGAGTTTGTTTCGATTTTGCCGTTCGCCAATCGTTGAGTTCGCTGTACCGAGCTTCGCTCCGTAGGGCTCAGAAGTTTCGCTACGCGAAAACGGCATGGGCGAAGCCCGCGCCCCATATCCTGCCTTTCCATATTCGATTCCATACAATACGTTACATCAGCCTCGGTCGATTCCATACTCAATATCAACCCCGAAGATTCGAAGGGGGTGACGTTTTGTCGATTTCGTTTATAAATAAAATGTGAAAAAAATGAAAATAAAACTTGAGAAATCATAAAAAAGTACTTGTTTCGAGTTTGACAGTTTCGAGTTTGGAAGTGTTTGAGTTCGATGCGCGGGCTATGCCAGGAGCCAAGCTCGCGCATCGCCCTAACTCGATTCCAATGATTGGGGCTATGCCCTATACCGAATACGTCAATACCGAATACGGTTTATTAGGACGTAATTTATATGGCGTAGAGCTTTTGGTATCGAGTTAGAGTAGTGGGGGCACGGGCGTAGCAGTTTCGCGAAGCGAACAAGCCCATACTCCATTCCATACACTCTACCATGCCCAGACTCGATTTGTGCCGTTACAGCATAGCCATTCAGCGAAGCTCGAGTCAGTGATTCCATACGATTCCTGCATCGAAGGCTCTACCATACTGCACATCAGTTAACTTCCCACTTTAAATGCATCAACAAATAAACCAAATAAAAAACCAATTTTTATGGAATTAAGGTATACGATCGGCTGCATTTTTGAGTCAGGGCTGTTTCGAGTTTGGCGAACGTCAATACCGAATACGCGTCTTCGGTAGTTTTGAGTGTATGGTGTTGAGTTCGACCTTTGGTCGATTCCATACTCAGACTCGATTCGTACCGTACGCCCACTTCCATTTTGCATAGATTGAGCTGAAGGGCGACGCCCCAATGTCCCGCCAAATGGTAGTTTTTCCAGAAAAAAAAGAAAATTTAAGGATTCTAAAAGAAGAAGTAAAAAAAAAGACGAGAATTCTCCACAAAATGTTGGAAAAAGATTTCCACTCACAAATCCAAACAAGAAAAGAAAAAAATGAAAAAAAAGTTTTGCTTTCATTTTTGATATTGAGTTCGTATATGCATATTCGATATTAAGTATGCTGTAGAGGGTCTTATGCAGTATGATAGAGCGTATGGAATGGAGTATGGGCTTGTTCGCTTCGCGAAACTGCTACGCCCGTGCCCCAACAATCTACTCAACATCGAAGACTCTACGCAACATCGAACTCGTCAAGGTGAAGGAACAATTTGACGGAAAATCGCTTGATAAACATGCAGATCATCATGTAAATAAGGGGATTTTTGTGTATTTTCAAAAAGTTCACGAATATATGAAAATTTTGGTTTTCCTTTTGTATTATTTTGAAGTTTTTTACTTTCAAGAGGTGCAGTAGATTGAGTGGTGCTTCGCCCATGTTGAGTTGATGTAGCGTATTCGCTTCGCGAAACTGCAGAGCCTCGATTCTGTTGCAGCGAATATCGTTCTTTTATTTTTTGTAATTGACGAATTGTTTCATATGACATGCTGGAATCAATGTTCAGTTTAACCGAAGGTTGATTCGATACTCGAATACTACTATCCGTACTTCGGCTGTTTCGGTATTGACCTTCGGTCAAACTCGATTGCTGCTTCAAACTCGATTCGTGCCGTACTGCTGTACGATATTTGATTTTTGCATCATCTAAAATTTCTTCAATTTTATTTAAGAAAAAAGAATTATATTTTAAATAAGCATCCGATTTTTGTTCTTCATTTAAAGGAGGCCGACCACTTAATGTTCTACGAGCATTAATTCTTTCAATCGGAAGATGTCGATCCACTGGTAAATTTTTCTCACGATGTCGAATATTCGAATCAAAACTTGGAAATTCTCGTTGAAAAATTTTTGTAATCTTTCCCTCGCCTGGCCGAAGCTGTCCAGCCTCATCAACAGCGGGGGAATTGTTGTATTCGGTTTTGACGTTCGTCAAACTCGAAACTGCTGTCATTGAAGGCAAAAATTCCATCGGGTATTGTGTCACGAGTCGCCAAGTGTATTGAATGCTTCCAAGAAGAAGAGTTCCTATAATACAAAAACTTAGTAATTTATTTAAGAAGAAACTTGGGCTTCGTCCCGAGCTCTGAGATTCAGTTCCTCTATGGGCTTTGCCGTAGAGGCTATGCCCTACTGCTCCTGTAACTCGCCAAATAGAGGCGGCCCCTTTCAAAAGAAAAATAAAACTTAGAAGAATACCAAATGAACCAGCAATAAATCCGAGAATATACATGAAACCAAAATGACTGACGATATCTTGACTTAAAAGTAATCTCGATGCCGTTGCTGGAAATATTGGATTCAAGAACATCAGACAAAAATTTAATAAAAAAATTTGTTTCGGCGCAGTTATATTAGAAATTCGAGAAACTGCTGGCCAAAGGCTCCGTATGGCACGAATCGAGTTTGATCTTGCGCTTCGCGCAAAAGCACCTCCGAGACTGGGCTCTGCAGTATCGATGTTGAGTAGGGCGTCGCCTCTCCGTATAACAAAGTCCGCCGCCCCCCCAGATAAAAGAGAAACTTTTTGGTGATAAAAATCTGTTGCAAGTTTTAACAGAAGACTCATGCCAAGAAACGAAAGAAAGGGTTCACTCGTGTACCAAAATTGAATAAGGGGGCGATATCCAAGAGACATAAGGCTCAAGAAGCTGATCTGACCAAAGAGTATTCCAAGAAAAGCACTCATTCCAATATGTATGCCATCAAAAAGAAAATATCTTAAACACAAAAAAAAGGGAACAGAAAACGGAAGACTTAAAAGAATTCCATGAAAAAGGCCAACAAATAAATTTTCATTTGACCGAAAATATGAAATATCTAATTCAAAAAAATTCATAATTCAAAGGATAATTTGCATGAACGTAGAGTGTATGAAATCGACCGAAGGTCGAACTCAACAACATACTGGCACGAATCGAGTTTGATGGGGGCACGGGCGTAGCAGTTTCGCGAAGCGAACAAGCCCATGTTGATGCGGGGCTCGAGTTTAATGCAGGAATCTTTAGTCTTCGACCTTCTGTCGATACCATATCAAGACTAACTTGATTCCGTACGCCCATCCGAAGCCCGCGTAGCTTGATATTGCATCAGAATTGCGAGTTTGATGTTGAGTTCGACCTTTGGTCGATTCCATAACCCCAACTTGATTCTACGGCATCGCCCATATCAATACCAAAGGCTACCAAAGACTGTGTATTCGGTATAGGGGAGGGGCTACGCCCGTGCCCCATTCGTCAAACTCGAAACTGCATAATATGCGCAACCGAAGAGTGCCGGCGGATGTACGTTGCATGTTTTTTCTTTTATTTTATGAAATCGATGTAAAAAAATCAAGAGAAATTGGATCTGTCGAAGTGTTGAGTCTTGGGCTCCGCCCATACGATTCCGCGCATCGAACGCAAGATCAAACCTCGAGTTCGGTGCAGGAATGGGGTATAAGCCCATGGGCTTTGCTGTATTAGGTTCGCGGGCTTCGCTCTTGTATTCGCTTCGCTCTAAGCCCGCGCTACTCTAACCTCGAGTTCGATGCAGGGCTCGAATGGGCGGAGCCCAACACTGCCCTAACTCGATTCCGTACATTCCAATACAACAACAAGTCAATACCTGGGCTTGTTCGCTTCGCGAAACTGCTACTCCCGTGCCCCATACATCCAATAATAAATATTTTTTGTTCTTTTGAAAACGAAATACTTGCAAAATAAAAAAATTTCTTTAATATAAAAAAAGAAAAGAAAAACTTGTTGCAGAGTTTATTCGCGTACGGCTTTGCCGAGGCGATAGATTCATGTTGCATATGGGGGTGTAGAGTGTTCGATGCACGGAATCGTATGGAATCAATGAGCTTCGGTCAAGCTACTCAAGACTACACTAACCTCGGCCAAAGGCCGTACATACCATACTGCCCGTGTATAGTTTCGAGTTTGCGCTGTTCGGAATGTATTGACCTTCGGTCAAACTGTATGGAATGGAGTATGGAATCAATGACATGGGCTTGTTCGCTTCGCGAAACTGCTACGCCCGTGCCCGATTCGCACAAACTCGAATCGATCAATACGAAACTCGAAACTGCATATTTGATACAATACCGCATACTCAATCGCGAATCGAATTGAGTATGCAGTATTGATCTGCGCGAAGTAGTTTTGCGAAGCGAAAATGCATAAGGCTCTACATTCCAGCCCCCATCAAACTCGATTTCTGCATCGACGTTGCGTTCGATGCGCGGAATCGTATGGGCGGAGCCCAAGACTACACTAACTCGATTCTCCGGCTTCGCTTTGGCGTACGAAATTAAGTATGCAGTCTATGCGTTTGATCCAATCGACTAAAGTCGAACATCAATATCAAGATATATGGGCGAAGCCCCTATTCAACTCGAGTTGGAGTAGTGGGGGCACGGGCGTAGCAGTTTCGCGAAGCGAACAAGCCCATGTCATTGATTCCATACGATTCCTGCATTATTCAAGAATTCAAAATATATGCCAACTATTCAACAACTTGTTCGTTGCGAAAGAACAAAAAGAGAAAAGAAAACAAAAGCACCTGCTTTGCAAATGTGCCCACAACGACGTGGAGTATGTACTCGTGTGTATACAACAACTCCGAAAAAACCAAATTCTGCATTACGTAAAGTAGCCCGTGTTCGCTTAACTTCTGGATTTGAGATTACTGCGTATATTCCGGGCATTGGGCATAATCTTCAAGAACATTCAGTGGTTCTGGTTCGTGGTGGAAGGGTGCGTGATCTCCCAGGTGTTCGATACCATATTATTCGTGGAACATTAGATGCATCTGGAGTTAAAGATCGCACAAATTCTCGTTCAAAATATGGCTCAAAGAAAAAAGAGAAAAAATAGCGTGAACGGCACGAATCGAGTCTGGGCATTGGCGAAGCCCTCTCCCCTACCGAAGACTGCATGGGCTTATTCGCTTCGCGAAACTGCTACGCCCGTGCCCCGTCAAGCTACATGAGCTGGGGCTACGCCCGTGTCCCCACTACTCTAACTCGATTACATACACTACCGAACACTGCCGAAGCATTATAATAAAGAGAGGCTTTTCTATGTCGCGCAGAACAACAGCGAAAAAACGACTTGTTTCCCCAGATCCAATTTATCGTAGCCGATTAGTTAGTATGATTTTGAGCCGTTTATTACAAGATGGAAAGAAAAGTATTGCACGTCGTATTTTTTATGAATCGATGGAAACTTTAGAACAACTGAGCCGCACTTCAACGCCTGTTTCGCGAAGCGAAAATGCTGGGTCAGGGGCCTCGGCTGGGGCTAAGCCCGTGCCGTTCCAGCCCAGTATGGAATCGAGTATGGAATCGACCGAAAGTGCAAATGCAGAAAAAGTCTCACTGAAAGTATTCCAACAAGCAGTTTTAAATGTAACTCCAGTTGTCGAAGTGAAATCAAGACGTGTTGGTGGTTCTAATTATCAAGTGCCTCTCGAAGTGAATGCTGAAAGGGGGACTTCGCTCGCTCTTCGTTGGATTGTTCAATCAGCTCGTCAGAGACCTGGCCGAGAAATGGCCACAAAGTTAGCAAATGAATTGCTCGATGCATCGAATAAAACAGGAAATGCTATTCGAAAACGTGAAGAAACGCATCGAATGGCAGAAGCGAATAAAGCCTTTGCAAATTATCGTTTTTAGCCTGAACGTATGATCAGTTTCGAGTTTGGAAGTGTTTGCGCGTACGCGCGCAATGATTGGGGCAGGAGCGAAGCTCGAGCACAAAACATGGGTAGTGTTTGCGCAAGCGCAATTCGTGCCCCCACACTACCAAACACATTGATGAATATGGGCATACAGAATCGAGTTAGAGTTGATATGGTATCGACAGAAGGTCGAAGACTAAAGATTCTTGCATCGAACTCGAGGCCCTGTTTGACGAGGGTCAATACCAAACATTATAATAAAGACAATGGGGTTATAGCTCAGCTGGTAGAGTGGCTCGTTTACACCGAGTTTGTCGGCGGTTCGATTCCGTCTAACCCCAAAATATTCTCTCTCCAATATTCGCTCTGCTGTAATAGGCGTAGAGTGTATGGGCAAAGCAGAACGGCACGAATCGAGTCTGGGCATGGGCGAAGCCCTCTCCCTTACCGAAGACTGCATGGGCTTGTTCGCTTCGCGAAACTGCTACGCCCGTGCCCCCACTACTCTAACTCAATTCCGAACTACGCAAACTCGATACCATACTGCCCTACTGCAAAAAAAAACGATATCCTGGGCCCATCGTCTAAGGGATAAGACAGAAATCTTCTAAGTTTCTAATCTAGGTTCGAGTCCTAGTGAGCTCATCATTTTTCCTCTGTAGTATTCGGTATTGATCGAAGATCAAACTCGAAACTGGTTCGATGCAGGAATCGTATGGAAGCAATGACTCGAGCTTCGCTGAATGGCTATGCTGTAATGGCACGAATCGAGTCTGGGCATGGGCGAAGCCCTCTCCTCTAACCGAAGACTGCATGGACTGGGGCTACGCCCATGCCCCGTCAAGCTACTCAACATCGAACAGTCTCCATGGCTCTATTCGCAAAGCAGTATTGATATGGGCGAAGCAGGAGGGCTATGCCCCTACATCAAACAACACATTCACCAAAATAAAATACATATTTTTAAAAAAAATTTGCTTTCCTGTATAGTTTCGCTACGCGAAAACGCCTATGCAGTATAGTAGAGGGCGTAGCCCATACACTCTACGTTTATTTGCCGATTGCGCTTTGCGCATACTCGAAAAGTAATCAATGACATGGGTGAAGAAGAACGGCACGGGCGTAGCCCCTGCCGAGGTCAAGCTACTATATACGGGCAAAAATTTGACAATAAAAAAATATGGCACGCGAAAAATTTGAACGTAAAAAACCACATGTAAATATTGGAACAATTGGACACGTTGATCACGGGAAAACAACATTAACTGCTGCAATTACTATGACACTTGCCGTTATGGGAGGATCTGTTGGAAAAAAATATGCTGATATCGATTCATCACCAGAAGAAAAAGCGCGTGGTATCACAATTAATACCTGCCACGTTGAATACGAAACAGAAAACCGCCATTATGCGCATGTGGATTGTCCTGGACACGCTGATTATGTGAAAAATATGATTACCGGTGCTGCACAGATGGACGGTGCTATTCTTGTTGTTTCTGGTGCCGATGGACCAATGCCACAAACAAAAGAGCACATTCTTCTTGCAAAACAAGTTGGTGTACCCAATGTTGTTGTTTTCTTAAATAAAGAAGACCAAGTGGATGACGCCGAACTTTTAGAACTTGTGGATATGGAAGTTCGTGAAACTTTAAGCAATTATGAATTCCCAGGGGATGAAATTCCAATCGTTCCAGGATCTGCCTTACTTGCACTTGAAGCTTTAACGGAAAATCCAAATATCGTTCGCGGCGATAATAAATGGGTTGATAAAATTTATGGCTTAATGGACGCAGTCGATTCGTATATTCCAACACCTGCACGTGAAACCGATAAACCCTTTTTAATGGCAGTTGAAGATGTTTTCTCAATTACAGGTCGTGGAACAGTAGCGACTGGACGTGTAGAACGTGGAGCTGTAAAAGTTGGTGATACTGTGGAAGTTGTAGGAATTAGAAATACACGAAATACAACGGTGACAGGCCTTGAAATGTTCCAAAAAACACTGGATGAAAGCGTTGCTGGTGATAACGTTGGTATTCTTCTTCGTGGGATCCAAAAAAATGATATTGAACGTGGGATGGTTCTTTCTGCGCCGGGTAGTATTACACCGCATAAACAATTTGAAGCCCAAGTCTATATTTTAAATAAAGAAGAAGGTGGACGCCATACCCCGTTCTTCCCTGGATATCGACCACAATTTTATGTTCGAACAACAGATGTAACTGGAAAAATTGAATCATTCCGTGCGGATGATGGTAGTGAATCTTCAATGGTTATGCCTGGTGACCGTATTAAAATGATTGTTGAACTTATTCAACCGGTTGCTATTGAAAATGGAATGCGATTTGCTATCCGTGAAGGTGGTCGAACAGTTGGTGCTGGGGTTGTATCAAAAATCATTGCGTAGTAAATTTTTTCGCAGGGCTCAGGAGTTTCGAGTTTGGCGAACGTCAATACCGAATACGGCATGGGCGAAGCCCGCGCCCCATATCCTGCCGGCGAAACTTTTTCGACGTTGGGGGCTTGGAGCGAAGCTCGTGGAGCGAAGCCGTATGGTATCGAGTATGGAATCAATGACATGGGCTTGTTCGCTTCGCGAAACTGCTACGCCCGTGCCCCGTCAAGCTACTCAACATCGAAGACTCGATTTCGCTTCGCGAATACAGCATAGCCGTACAGCCTCGAGTTTAATGCAGAAATCCTATGGAATAATAGTATGGGCTTGTTCGCTTCGCGAAACTGCTACGCCCGTGCCCGCACTACTCTAACTCGATTCCAACAATTCTTTTCAAAATTCCTAATATGACCAGAGTAACCCGTGGTTTTGTTGCAAAAAAACGTCGAAAAAGAGTTTTAAAACTTGCAAAAGGTTTTCGAGGTGCCAATTCAGTCCTTTTCCGTACAGCTCAACAAAGAACCTTAAGAGCTCTCTCACTTGCTTATCGTGATCGCCGTCTGTATAAACGAACGATTCGTGGTTTATGGATTCGCCGTTTAAATTCATTTCTCCATGATTCGTATTCGCAGGGCTCAGGTTGGGGCGTAGCCCCATATCCTGCCGGCGAAACTGCGAACTCGAGTTCAATGCAGGGCTCGAGCTTCGCTCCTGCCCTAACTCGATTCCGCACAACAAGCTATAGTTCTTTTATTCATAAATTAAAAAAATCAAATATTTTATTGAATAGAAAAGTATTATCACAATTAGCTATTTTTGATCCAGGAGCTTTAAATCAACTCATTCAAAAATTATAACCCATGGGTAGTATGGTAGAGCGTATGGAATTTAGTATGGGCGTAGCCCAACAATCTACTCAACACCATACACTTGCGCCCCAGCATCGTGTTTGATATTGAGTTGATTGTTGCTTGTTTGACGTTTTCACTTCGCTAAACTGCTACATTCCATACTCAATAACGAACTCCGCGCTAGGGGGTACTGAGCGTAGCTATTGGAATCGACCAACGCCCGAACTCCAATGCTACGCGTATTCGGTATTGGATGTAGAGGGCCATATGCAGTTTCGCGAAGCAAATACGCCCATACTGCTACGCCCTACGCAACATTGATTCCATATAAGACCAACATACTCAATAACAAAGCTTGGGCTTGTAACTCAGAGGATACAGAGTGTAGGTTTCCGACACCTAATGTCGAGGGTTCGAGTCCCTCCTTGCTCGTACATTTTTTTTCCTGGAGTAGAAATGAATCGAGTTAGAGTAGTCTTGGGCTCCGCCCATACATACTATTCCTTCATCGAACTCAACTGAATACTCTAACTCGATTCGCGCCCGAATCGCGCTTGCGCGAACACTATACCGAATACAACAGAGAGTAGCCTGTGTGTTATTGACTTCAGCAATTTGCGTTCGTTATGATAGAAAGAGATCGCGGGGTAGAGCAGCCTGGTAGCTCGCAAGGCTCATAATCTTGAGGTCAGGGGTTCAAGTCCCTTCCCCGCCAAAATTCTCTAATAAAAAATAATATACGTACATATTGAATTTGGTGTTGAGTTGATTGTTGCTTGTATGGTAGAGGGCTTCGCCCATTCACTCTACTGCATACTACATTCCATACCCAATAAAAACTCGAACCTGCCGCGTACGATTTTTTAAAGGCTTACCAATAAATCGTTGCGCCTCGGCAAAGCCGTACGCGCATATAAGATCTTTAAATGAAGGTGCTATGAAGGATTTGCCTGCGGCATACTGATTAGAAGAGGCCTGTATCCGCTTCGCGAAACGGCGAAGCACTAATATCTTTAAAATTGTTTTCAGGACCAGTTGAGCAAGTCACGAGTATCGAGTTTGGTAGTGTATGGAATCGTATGGAATCACTGACTCGAGCTTCGCTGAATGGCTATGCCGAGGTGAAGCAGGACGGTACGAATCGAGTCTGGGCATGGGCGGAGCCCTCTTCCCTACCGAAGACTGCATGGGCTTGTTCGCTTCGCGAAACTGCTCCGCCCGTGCCCCCACTACTCAATGATTGGGGCTATGCCCTATACCGAAAACGGTAACCCCACTGGTCCCATCTTCAGATTATTTTTTAACAACTTGAAGTCGAGCACGTGCTCGTTTAAAAGTTAAACTTGTTTCAATTTTTTCTTTTCTGCCATCTGCTTTTTCAAAAGCAGTTTGTGCTTCTAGAAAAGCCTGTTCAGCTTTTTCTGGATTAATTGAAGTGGATAATTCTGCATCATTCACAAGAATTGTGACAGTATTTTCTTGAATTAAAGCAAAGCCGCCCATTAATGCCATGGAAATCCATTCATTTTTTGATTTTTCTTCGCGAACCATCATCACACCAATGTCTAAACCAGTAATTAGTGGTGTATGGTTTGTTAAAATCCCCATTTGACCAGTGTTCGTTGGCAGAATAATTTCTTCTGCTGTCGCGTTCCAGAAAACACGATCTGGCGCCATAATACAAACTTTTAAACTCATAATTGAATTCCTTTATATCGGCAAAGCCTTACGGGCTAGAATAGTAAAGGGCCTTATGCAGTATGATATCGAGTATGGAATCAATGACATGGGCTTGTTCGCTTCGCGAAACTGCTACGCCCGTGCCCCGTCAACCTACTCAACATCGAAGACTCTTCGCAATTCCGCCCATACTACTCAACTTCGAGAGGTAAATCGACGAATCTCGTATTCGGTATAGGACATAGCCCCAATCATTGGAATCGAGTTAGGGCTATGCGCGAGCTTCGCTCCTGGCATAGCCCGGGCATCGAACTCAAAGACTTCCAAACGCGAAACTGCAGGTGTCGCCGGTTCAACCGCGAAACTGTCAATTTACCAACTTGATTGGCTTTCTAAACCAATGTATTAATTTATAAGAACGAAGCTTAGGAAGTTTCGAGTTTGACGGATGTCAATACCGAACAAGGCATTGTTTGCGCAAGCGCAATTCGCGCCCCTGCCTCTTTTATGCAGCCAGTTTTGCACCTTTTTCAACAGCTTCTTCAATTTTACCAACTAAATAGAATGATTGTTCTGGAAGAGCATCAAGTTCCCCAGTTAAAATTAGTTTAAAACCTTGGATTGTTTCGGCCAGGGATACGTATTTTCCTGGGGATCCTGTGAAGATTTCGGCAACGAAGAATGGCTGACTAAGGAAACGTTCAACTTTTCTTGCACGTGCTACAACAAGTCTATCTTCTTCACTTAGCTCATCCAGACCAAGAATGGCAATAATATCTTGAAGCTCTTTATATCTTTGCAGCGTTCGTTTTACTAATTGAGCTGTGTTATAATGATCATCTCCAACAATCCATGGTTGAAGCATCGTTGATGTTGAATCTAGAGGGTCTACCGCTGGATAAATCCCTTTTGCTGCTAAGTTTCTTGAAAGAACTGTTGTCGCATCAAGGTGAGCAAAGGTTGTTGCTGGAGCTGGGTCAGTTAAGTCATCCGCAGGAACGTATACAGCTTGAATCGATGTAATCGAACCATCTTTTGTTGAAGTAATACGTTCTTGTAATGAACCCATTTCTGTACTTAAAGTTGGTTGGTACCCTACTGCAGAAGGCATACGGCCAAGTAAGGCAGATACTTCAGAACCAGCTTGTACGAATCGGAAAATATTATCAATAAATAGAAGTACATCCTGATTGTTCACATCGCGGAAATATTCTGCCATCGTTAAAGCAGTTAAACCAACACGCATACGAGCCCCAGGTGGCTCATTCATTTGACCGTATACTAGAGCTACTTTTGATTCACCAATAGCTTCTTCGTTAATTACTTTGGATTCTTTCATTTCCATGTAAAGGTCATTCCCTTCACGAGTACGTTCGCCTACACCACCAAAAACGGATACACCACCGTGTGCTTTGGCAATATTGTTAATGAGTTCCATAATAAGCACGGTTTTTCCAACCCCAGCTCCACCAAAGAGACCAATTTTTCCACCACGACGGTATGGTGCAAGTAAATCAACAACTTTAATTCCAGTTTCAAAAATAGAAAGTTTTGTATCTAGATTCACGAAAGCTGGCGCTAATCGGTGAATAGGAAGTGTTTTTTGAACTGGAACCGGCCCCATATTATCTACAGGTTCACCAAGCACGTTAAAAATACGACCTAAAGTTGCTTGACCAACTGGAACGGTTAAAGGAGCGCCTGTATCAATTGCTCTCATTCCACGTTGTAACCCGTCAGTTTGATTTAGCGCAATTGCACGTACTTTTTGATCACCTAAAAGTTGTTGTACTTCAGCGGTAATACGAAGCGTTTCCCCGGCCTCATTTACACCTTCAATAACAACAGCGTTATAAATATTTGGTAAGTTCCCTTGCGTAAACGCAATATCCATAACTGGACCAATAATTTGCGTGATCGTTCCTTGATTTAAAGTTTTTAAACTCATAATTTTTCTGTTTTAAATGATTCTTTCGTCCTGTTTTGTATTCGGTATAGGGCTCGAGCTTCGCTCCTGCCCCTGAATCGATCTATTGGAGTTTGGAAAAGGGTTCGATGTTGAGTAGGTTGACGGGGCACGGGCGTAGCAGTTTCGCGAAGCGAACAAGCCCATGTCATTGATTCCATACAGTTTGACCGAAGGTCAATACATACCGAATACTACGAACCGCGCAAACTCGAAACTGCAGATTCGAGTTACGCTCCAACCCCACGCGAGTTCCCGTACAGGATAAGAGTTTTGGAAAATGTTTTTTGTCAATAAATAGTCTGGACCTATTAGCGTAAGGGGAGTTTCGCTACGCGAAAACGGCATGGGCGAA
>Ga0209768_10001765_pt1 | contig 13677 bp, 9 predicted proteins | sample LauGreSBDMM110SD_3_FD_187564 | JGI IMG/M metagenome (GOLD analysis project Ga0209768, IMG submission 187564) | Freshwater lake microbial communities from Lake Michigan, USA - Sp13.BD.MM110.SD (SPAdes) (version 2) | ecosystem: Environmental > Aquatic > Freshwater > Lake | place: Lake Michigan... | reverse complement strand
AACGATAGGGGCCAGGCCAAACTAGAAATTGCCTTGGCGCGAGGGAAGAAAAATCATGACAAACGCCAGGACCTGAAAGAAAAAGATGCAAAAAGGGAGCTCCAAAGAATGGCCTTTGATTGATGCATTTGGCATTGTGAGGCAGACCGTACTGCCTGTTTACCTTCGTCCCAAAACAGATTCTGCACTAGTTACCCAACTACTTTTTGGAGAGTGCTACTTGCTTACCGGACTCACCTCCGACCGGGAATGGTTTAAAGTGTACCACGAGGATAGCGCTACCGGGGGATGGGTCTGGGCCAAGTCCATCAAAGAAATCACTGCCGAAGCCTACGATACTTTTCTCAACCAAGATTTTCAGGTTGTTACCAGCCCTATTGCTGCGATAGACTACCAGGAAACGCACCTCTACTTGCTGCCGGGCAGCAGACTCCACTTTTCAGAGAAAGAATTATTCAACTGGCAGGATCATTTGGGATTTACGGGCACCTACAGACCCTTTGCGCTCAAGGCCAATCGGGAGGAATTGTTGGACTTGGCCTTACGGTTTTTGAATGCTCCCTTTCAGGCGGGAGGTAGAAGCATCTTTGGGATGGATGCCACGCATGTATTTCACTTGATTCTTGCGATGGGCGGCTATTCTTGGCCAACCGGAAAACTTCCTGGCAGGCTAATTACTCCTGAGGAAGTGGAGCCAGGAGACTTAATGGTGGCTTGGGATGGGGTGGAAGAGCAATCCTACTATGCCTTGTATCTGGGTGCCGAACAAGTCTTTTGGATGGATCACCGCATGCAGAAGACTGATTTGGAAGATTGGGAGGATTTTTTGATGGATAGCACACCCACTGAAGTGGAGTTGAAGATGTATAGACTTGTCAATAATTGATGGAAAAGCGGGTGTTGGTATTGAATTTGGATCATTATCCTGTCGCTGTGGTGACTGTTCAGAAAGCCATGGTGCTACTGCTAATGGAAAAAGCCCAGCTACTTGCTAGCTACGAGCTGCTAGAGATCCGAACTGTATCACGGAGCTTTGCTTATCCATCGGTCATCCGGCTTGCGCATTACAAACACATTCCTTACAAGGGCGTGCTGCTCAACCGGGCCAACTTGTTTCGGAGGGACCGAGGCCAATGTCAATATTGCGGCAGCACAAAGCAGCTGACTATCGACCACGTCATCCCGCGTTCTAAGGGAGGCAAGACCATATGGACCAATCTGGTGACCGCCTGCAACCGCTGCAATGTGTTTAAGGGGGATAAGACGCTGGAGCAGGTGGGCATGCTGCTACGAACGGAACCTTTTGTGCCTTCATTATCCTATTTTTTGGCTTCCTATGCGGAGCGGCAAGCGCTGGAATGGCTACCCTATTTGGATACTGCAATGCTTGAATCGAGAAAGTAGTACCAATCACCTTCCAAACTCAGGGTTTTAAGTGAATCTTCTTTTTTTTTGTAAAGTCTATGTTACCAACTTTCTCGAATAGAAAAATAAACCGTTCAGGAGGGATATGAATTTTTTAAACGGGTTTTTCGAGATCAAAAAATTTTTCACTCCCGCTTATTTTAATTGGGAAGGCAATTCAACTTTTGGGATGATTCTCAAGAATACCCTACTATTAATTAAATTTTAAATCTAGGTACTCAAACTTCAGATTAGTTGACAATTGGTTAAAATTTATCGGAAATAAAGGAATTATAAATTCACAGAAGATTAATTTTTAGGTGAAAACGAATGGTTTTTAAGGGTTCAATTTTGTAGCAAATCCATTAAACTATTTTATTCATGATGAAAAATTTTACAAATGGTCTACAAGCAAAATTGAGCCTACTTCTATGCAGTGCTCTACTGCTTGCCTTGCCTCAGATGAGTCAGGGAGCCACAGTACTGAAGACCGTTACTTCCGAAGTTGAAAAATTCGGCATGGTAACAGGTACCGTACTTGATGAAACAGGAGCACCTTTACCAGGAGCTTCAATTTTGGTTAAAGGAACAACCACTGGTACCATCACCGATTTAGATGGTAAATTCTCCATTGATGTGGCCTCTGATGCTGTTTTAGTAATTTCCTATTTGGGTTACAACTCAAAGGAAGTTTCAGTAAATGGATTAACCACCTTATCTATTCAATTGGAGCCAGACAGCTCTGAACTGAACGAAATTGTAGTTGTAGGATACGGTATCCAAAAACGGTCCGATATTACTGGAGCAATTTCCTCCGTAAAAAGCGAAAACTTTAACAAGGGTGTAGTAAACAACCCAGGTGAACTATTGCAAGGTAAATTGGCAGGTGTTGCCATTACAACTGTAAGTGGTGAGCCAGGAGCTAACCAAAATGTGATCATCAGAGGTGTAGGTAGTTTGCGATCTGGAACTCAGCCGCTTTATGTAGTGGATGGCTTCTTGTTGGACAACTCCTCTACTGGTGTGGCGACAAACCCTTTAAACTTTATCAACCCGGCCGATATTGCGAGCATTGACGTCTTGAAAGATGCGAGTGCTACAGCAGTATACGGTTCAAGAGCATCCAACGGGGTAGTGGTAATCACTACTAAAAAAGGATCAGGTAAAGGTCAAGTAAACCTTAATTTGTCTACTGGATTCGCTTCCCTTCCCAACCAACTTCCTGTATTTGATGCGGCCACTTTCCGTAAGCAGGTAAAGGCTGTAGGTGGAACCTTGGTGGATTTGAATGGAAATACCAACTGGCAGGACGAATTGACTCAAGTGGGTGTTGCCAAAAATGCAAACCTTTCTATGAGCGGTGCAGCAAATGACAAGTTCTCCTATTTTGCTTCAATGGGCTACCAAGATCAGGACGGTATTTTGAAAAACAGCAACTTGAAGCGTTACTCTGGTAAATTGAACATCACCCAGAAGGCATTAAATGGCAAGTTGAATGTAGATTATAACTTGACTGCCTCTCGTACTGAGAACTTGCGTCCTGCGATTACTTCTGTGATCAGCGACATGATCACTTTGAATCCAACGATTCCTGCATATACCAATGGACAGCCTACAGCGTTGCCGACCAACTCGCTAAATCCATTGAGGAGAAACCAAATCTATAAAGACATGGCAACCAATAATAGAATATTGGCTTCTATTTCTCCTTCTCTTCAGCTTGCGAAGGGCTTGGTATACAAGTTGAACTTTGGTGTGGATTATTCTGCAACCAATCGTGATATTCAGTACAAGCCATTTCCTTCTGTAGTAAACGAAGGCAATATTTCGAATGGTGCCTTGGATGCGATCTTTGATCCCAACACCAACCAGCTCGTAGAAAATACCTTAAGCTACAACTGGTCTTTGAAGTCTCATAATTTGACCTTCTTGGCAGGACACTCTTACCAAGATTTGCGCGATGAAAGCAGAACCTATTCTTTCCAGGGTTTTGTAAACAACAACGTCGAGCCAAGATATCAAGATCAGACTAGCACCGTAATATTCCCAACTGCTGCAAGTGTTGGGGCTGTACGAAATGAATTGCAATCCTACTTTGGCCGTGTGAATTACGCATATGCAAATAAGTACCTTGTGACAGCAACTTTTAGAGCTGACGGTTCTTCGAAGTTTGGTGCCAACAACAAGTATGGTTACTTCCCTTCCGTTGCCTTGGGATGGAACGTGACCAACGAAGGTTTCATGGCCAACTCTTTCTTCAATAACTTGAAGGTTCGTGCCAGCTACGGTGTAACAGGTAACCAGGAGATTCCTTCAAAAATTACACTTGCAAGTTTCTCTGAAAACAGATTGGCGACAGGTGCAGGAAGTTTTAACTCCTATCCTATCGATCCAGCTGCAACTACAATTGACAAGTATCCTTACGGAATTACGTATACGCGATTGGCCAACCCAGATTTACAGTGGGAAGTTTCTTCTCAGCTAGACTTTGGTGTTGACTTCGCCTTGTTCAACTTTAGATTGACAGGTACCTTGGATTATTTCAGCAAGGAATCTTCCAACATTCTCTTGGAAGTGGTTCCAGCTGACCCTATTCAGCCAACCTCTACGTTCTGGAACAATATCCCAAACATGAAGATTGTAAACAACGGATTGGAATTGGCTTTGGATTACAACTCTGATCCAAAGGGTTCATTTACCTACAATGTGGGTGGAAACGTGACCTATATCCAAAACAAAGTAGTGGATTCTCCTTATGCTGTTCTAGTTACTGGTTCAGCCCAGGGTTCTGGACAGACCGGTGCTACCATCAACGGATACATCAACAACGAGCCAATTGGAGCTTTTTACATGTACCAGTTTGAAGGAATAAAGGATGGTATCAGCGTGTACAAGGACACAAATAAGGATGGCAAGGTGTTGGATAATGACCGAGCTGTTGTCGGAAGTGCGATACCAAAGTTCATCTATGGTTTCTATTCCAACTTCAACTACAAGGATTTCCAGTTGAGCTTAAACTTTAATGGAATGTCTGGAAGTAAGGTGTTTAACCACACGAATATGACCTTATTCCCTAAGGCCTTGTTGGCTCAGTCTAACAATACTACAGACTTTGCAGTGCAGTACCCTACCGAGACCCTGGCCAATGCCAACATTGTATCTACCCGTTACCTAGAGGATGGATCTTTCCTACGATTGAATAACGCCACTCTTGCTTACAATGTAAAGCCAAGTAAAGTAGGCTTAAGCAATGCATTTCAAAACATTCAATTCTCTGTGACCGGTCAAAATCTATTTGTTTTGACAGACTATTCTGGATTTGATCCGGAAGTAAATACGGGTTCAGCTTCTGGGGGTATTCAAACGTTCGGTATCGACCGATTTACGTACCCTAAGGCAAGAACCTTTTTGATTGGTCTCAATCTTACGTTCTAATTAAAAATCAAGATTTTATAAAATCGATAAAAAATGAAAAAATCACTAGTATTTAAATTGTTGCCGTTAACTGTGTTCTTCTTCGCATTTTTCGGGTGTACAACGCTAGAAGAAGAGGTCATTGACGAATCCCTAACGGGCTCAGGTCAGGCAGAAATTGTCAGCGGTTCAATTGGGCCAGTATATGGCTTTTTGAGAGGTGCCATTTGGTTGCATACAGCGCAATTTGGTTTGCAGGAGATTGCTTCTGACGAAGCGATACTTCCTTACCGAGGTGGAAGAGACTGGTATGATGGGGGTAAGTTTATAGCTATACACCAGCACCTCACTACGCCAAGTAATAGCTTGGTAGGTGATACTTGGACCTATATGACGCTTGGTTTGTCTCGTGCTTTGACTGCAGAAGAGCGAATGAAATTGGAAGTTAAAGAGGGTAATGCTGCTGCTCAGGACGCGCTCTATGAGATGGTTGCCATGAAGGCATACATCAACATGATGATTCTTGACAACTGGGGTTTGGTATTTAAGAAAAATGCTGCCAATGAAAAATCTGAGATTTTAAGAGGACAAGCAGCCGTTACTTACTTAGAAACGGAATTGCTTTCTGTAAGAGATCTAATTAAAAGTGATAAAGGTGCTGGTCGATTAAACCAGTTTTCTGTGAAAGCTTTACTGGCACGTTTGTATTTGAATGCTGCAGTGTATCGTGCTCCTTATGGAACTCCTATCTTCAAAAAAGAGGATATGGATAATGTGATCAAGTATTCCAACGAAATCATTGCTGGTCCTTATGCGCTTTCTCCAGAATATTTTGACATTTTTGGAGATAACAATAGCACCAACCGTGAGCTTATCTTCGCGATGGATCAGCGAGGTGTATTGGAGACGGAGCACCAAAGATGGCAGTACTGGTCCATCTCAGGTGACCTGGTTCCACGACCTGAATTTCCAAATACCCGTGGAACAGATGCGGCTGCGATGACCACAGATTTTTACCAGACTTGGGTAGATGCTTATGGTTCCGTAGATCCTGGTGTGGCAGATGCTCGTTTTAGCATGAAACAAACCATTGTTCCAGCAAACCTACAGAACCTGACAGGTATTTCTCCTGCAAATGACCAGGATCACTACTATTGTGTGGATGCGAAGTCATTCCAAATTGACCGAGGTGTCATTCGCGGTGTTATTTGGGGTCCAAGAAAAGATGCAACTGGAAAAATTATCTTATGTCCTGATGGCAAAGTAAGGATCTATCCAGTGATCAATGCAAGAACCAGCGGTGCCAACAGAACTTATGTGAACCACAACTTGGCAGTTGACTTCACAGAGCAAGGAAGTTTGCACAACACGGGTTACAGATTCTCAAAATACCAATTCAGCAGTACGGGTCCTAATTGCTGTTCTTACAGCAGTGTCGACTTGGTTTTGGTTCGTTTGGGTGAAATTTACCTGATGCGTGCTGAAGCTAAATTGAGAAATGGTGACAATGCAGGTGCTTTGGCTGATGTCAACACTTTGAGAACTTCCAGAACTGCTAGAGCTAGTCAGCGTCCAGCTCCTTTGACTACACTAACTACTGATATCTTGTTTAGAGAATCAGGTTTTGAGTTGTATTGGGAAGCGTTTAGAAGAACCTATCAGATCCGTTTTGGTAAGTTTGAAAATACCTGGACTGGTAAGACAAGCACAGATCCTAACAAGCGTTTGTTCCCGATTCCTCAGAGAGCCATCGACGGTTCTTCCAACGAAAAAGGATATCTAGTTCAAAATCCAGGTTATTAATTAGTAAACACCAAATAAAACTGCGAGGATAAATTAATTTTTTAAACTAAAAAACCGATCGGCATTTGTCGATCGGTTTTTTTTATGGCTCCTGGAAATCTTTTGATTAGTGGATTTTTTTGATCTCCTGGCTGTGGAGGTCAATCCCAAAATCATCCGATGGCAAGCTTTGCAAAAGCAGGGAAAAGATGCCTAGAAAGTCGGCTAGTTGACTTGAACGTGGATTTGATTCCTTTTCCCCTGCATGTTTTACTGCAAAGACCTGCGAATAAAGAACCAATCGTTCTTTAGGGATCAAAGACTTGCCCAGGTCTCCACCGTTTTTAATCAAGTAAAAATCCTCCATCAAACTTCCTACTCGAACCGAATCAGCCCGCAGAGCTTGCTGGTTAAGTAGTTGATTGAGGTATTCCTCCCTTTTTTCTGCAGGTAAAGCAGCCCATTGTTGTAGAGAGGAGGTATCTAAGGTATTGATAAGTGCTCCAAGGTCTTCGGACCAGTCCGATTTGATAAATCGTAATCGAATCAGCTCTTGCAAATGAAATCGGGTGTAGGCTAGAAAATCGGGAGACTTGAGGATATCCTCGTTCCAGAGGGCCTTTGGGTTGGTACGGGTAAGCCAACGGTGCTCCATGCTGTAGAGCTCAAAAAACTCATCCATCCGGTTGACCTCCTCCAATAGCTCAGTTTGAACATGTAGCTCTCCTGGACGCTTTTCTTCCAGGATTTTGTATGCAGGAGGGAAAGCCGCAAGGGAAGGAACCTGAATATTGATCAGCTGCTCACCTGTTTGCGTTTTGTGCGTGCTGGTCTGGTTGATGTGCATGTGGCCTGCAAAATGGAGTTGCAGGCCAGTCTGGGCGTAGGCTTCGCTCACCGCCGTATCGGGCACGCGGTTAAGTTGGAATTTGCCCTTTCCAAACAGGTCTTTCATGGCTTCGGAAGCGCCATTGTGAAAATCGACCAAGGGATAATGGCTAAAGGAAATCAGTCTTTTCCCTCGTTTTTTAGCTTCAGCCGCTATTTTTTCAATCCATGCCAGTTGGTAGGATTTTACTTTTGAACTCAGGTTAACCCCAACGGACGAGCCGGACCAATCTTCCGGCTTTGGATTGCTAGTATTCGGTCCAGGGGTGTAGGTATTGCCGTCTAGGGCAAGTAGCCAGATTCCTTCCACGGGTTCTACGAGGTAGGAGGCATCGGGCACACGGAGTTGTGTGCCTGGAAGGAGGTAGGTTCTTTTGTCCAAAGAGGCCCCGGATTTCGCCTTGTCCCAGGTGTAGCTATCGTAGTCGAATGCTTCAAAGGGGTGGGTCCAAAAGAGGTCTTTTTTGGCTGGAAAAAATCCAAAATCGGCTAGTGCTTCACTAATTTCAGCGTAGCCCCAGTGGTCGGCTTGATCGGTAATGGCGGCGTCAAGGGTAGGAAACACATCCGCGTTGCTAGCAATCGCTTGGTTTTGCCCCTGGGTACCCAGAAAATCCGTTTTCCCGCCAGGACCACCAAAGGGGGATACCGGATCATGGTTGCCTGTGGTGATGAAAAAGCGCATGTCGTACTTTTTCGCGTACTGCTGAAGGATTTTCTGGAGGGCGCGGACGTTCATCGGTTGGCCATCGTCCGTAAAGTCACCTGGGAGGACGACCAGTTTTACTTTTTTCTTTGCTAGCTCCTCCAAGGCCGCAAGCAAAGCGAAGTAATTCTCATTGAAGAGTCGGGTGGAGTTGAGCTGACTTCCCATGGTCCGAATCGTCGCCAATTTCCCCGTAACCGGATGGGGAACACCCTTAAATTTTTCAGAATTTAAGTCAGCATACACCTCTTGAAGGTGGATGTCCGCAAGAAAGGCAATCGGTGGGTGGCGCTGCGCCAAAACGGAACCTCCATGAAATTGGAGTGCCGTCCCAAGGGCAAGGGGAACCCAAAATTTAGGTTTCAACTTATTTTTTACCTGGGTTAAGTACTGGATTTGCTCGCTCATACTTGTTTCCTTCAAAAGACACCTTGTAGGTGGATTTGAATAGCTTGGACGGGAGATAGTAATCGGTGGAGATGACCTGGGCTCCAGAGGATTTTGCTTTTTCAAATTGGGTGTAATCTTCGGTCCGTGCTTCTTCCGTGCCGGAGTCGGATCGGGTACGGATCATGTAGCCCTTTCGAACCAATTCTTGGATGTAGGCTTCATTTTTTATCGGATCGTTGATGATGCGGAACCCAGCTTCTGGGTTGCCCTCCTTGAGGTTGACGAAAAATACGGCATTGGCCAAGCCAGGTTTTTGGGTCAGGTAGCTTCGAATTTTCTCTTCGCTTTCGTCCAATACAAACAAGAATTTACCTCGTGCTTGGTCTAGGGCTGGCCAGTTGCCGTTGAGGACACCTTGCTCCAAGGAGGCAAAGCTTCCCTTTATTTGGTCTGGGATGATTAGCTTTTCCAAGCCGAGGTGCGTTCTGATTTCCAAGTCAATGCTGTCCAATGCCGTAGCAGTGAAGGGAAGTGGACGAACCGTATTGGGGATGGGAGCATCCTTGGCATTGACTAGAATAAAGATTGGATGGTGGTCCGGATGTGCGTTGCTCCACTTTTTGAGTGCCTGAAGGGCTTCTGCAAAAACGAGGTAATGCGACTGAAAATCAATGTCTTGCACATGGAACATTTTCAGTCCAGGGATGGCCAACTTATTTTCCGTATCGAAGGTAAAGTTGGGGTTCCCTCCCTTTTTGATCATTTCTATGCCTTTGGGTTGTGTATATCGGCCACCTTGAGGGTCGTGAAAAACATCCAGCTCGAGGTTTCTCAATCCCATGTCGAGTTGTTTTTCTAGCGGGGCATGCTCGTATTCAAGTCCTTGGGCTGAATTAGCATTCATGCCGCGAAGATAGCTGAGAATCTCGGGTGCCATGGCACTTTTGTAGCTATTGTGGCTACCAATGATTTGCGTTTGGTTGAGCTTTTGTGCGACCAAAGGAAAGCACAACAAAAAGGAAAGAGCAAGTAAAAGTGTATTTTTCATGAACTAGAGTTTAGTAAATCAAGTTCTCATTAATTCGTGTGAATTAAGTAAAAATTACATCATCATAGTGTTACGATACCATGTTTAGGGGGTAACATTATTCTTTTGTTAACTATTGATTTTGAGTAGCTTGAGCTAACGAATTGCCAGTAGATTTGGGAATGAAACTTCTCAAAAACCTCCTATTCATCGTTTGTGTACTCGGCTCTTTTGGCGGGTATGCGCAAGACAAGGCTGCATTTGCGGTTCACTCACACAACGACTACCTACAGCCCGTTCCCTTTTGGGATGCATTTAGTGCGGGCTGTGCTTCTATTGAAGTTGATGTGATTTTGCAGGATGGAGGGCTCATGGTTGCGCATGAAAAAGCATCTATACAAGCACAGCGCACTTTTGAAAATCTGTACTTGAAGCCGATCCAGCAGGGGGTTGACCTTGGCTTAATTAAGGAGTTTAACTTTCATCTGTTGGTGGATATCAAGACTGAGGCTTACAGTACCCTTGATTTGTTGGTCAAACAAATCCAGCCCTATGCTGCTTTGCTGTATTCTCCAGAAAATCCTTCTGGGTTAAAACTTATTATTTCAGGAGGTAGGCCCAAGGCTTCTGATTATGTAAAGTACCCTTCTTGGGTATTTTTTGACTACCAGAGCAAGGAATTGACTGCAGATCTGCCTTGGGAGAAGATTGGAATGGTGAGTTTGAGCTTCCCTAGATTTTCGTTGTGGAATGGTAAAGGAAGAATTGTGGAGTCCCAGCGTCAGCAGCTGCAGGCATTTATCGATTTAGTGCACTCCTTTGATCGTCCCGTTCGCTTCTGGGCTTCCCCTGACGGAAAAACCGCCTGGCGTGCCTTTCATGAAATGGGTATCGATTACATCAATACCGATCGCCCGGCAGAGGCAAACAAGTACCTACGCGGGCTAGCAAAAAATGTGTATGCCAATTCCAATCCTCAAGAAGTTTACACGCCTAGCTATGCGGTAGATGGACGGGATGTTCCTGTGAAACAAATCCTTCTTCTCATCGGGGATGGCAATGGCTTGGCACAGATTTCCTCAGGAATAGTTGCCAATGGAGGGGAGCTTACCTTGACCCAACTCCGAACGATAGGCTTGGTCAAAACACAAGCAGCTGATGATTTTACCACGGATTCTGCATCTGGCGCTACCGCCATGGCTACCGGCCAAAAAGCAAATAACAGAGCCCTTGGACTCAATGCTTCGGGGGATTCGATACCCAACCTTCCCTATTTTTTGAATCTAAAGGGATTTAAAACTGGTCTGGTGACAAACGATGAACTTACTGGAGCCACTCCGGCAGCATTTTATGCACATCATCCCGAGCGAGATGCAGTAGCAGCGATCGCGGGCTATTTACCTACTAGTGCCTTGAATTTGGCGATTGGTGGTGGTGGAAGACTATTTAATAAAGAAAAGTTGAGCCAGGCTGGATTCACGCTTGTGTCTGACATGCAGGAGCTTTCGGAGGTAAAGGGACCGCGTGTGGCACATTTTGCAAGCGAAGGAGGGATGCCTTCTATGGAAGGTGGTAGGGGAAATTTTCTTTCCCAAGCGTTTATGCAAGCAAGTTCTTATCTGGGTAAAGGCAAATCCCCATTTTTTCTGATGCTGGAGGCAGCAAAAATTGATTCAGGGGGTCATGCCAACATGCCTTCTACGATTGTGACAGAGCTACTCGACTTTGATCGTGCCATTGCGGAAGCCATTCGCTATGCCGATACGCATCCAGGCACCCTAGTCTTGGTGACTGCCGACCACGAAACTGGAGGGGTGTCTATTCCTCAAGGAGATTTGGAACTTCGAGAAGTAGAGTTGGCGTTTCATAGCGACGATCATACCGGAATTTTGGTTCCGCTATTTGCGTATGGCGCTCGCTCGAGCGTTTTCGCGGGGGTGTATGACAACACCGAAATCTTTCACCGCATCTTAAAAGTTATTCAAAAATAAAACTTCAGTCCCAGAAAGAGGGCTACCTGCGGTATGCCTGCCGAAGGCAGGGTGATCAACTAATCAATCTGCGGGGTATTTCTGCGAATATCTGCGTAAGCTTTTTTCCCGCTGATTCTCGCGGAAAGGGTCCGCAGATTTTTAATTTAATCTGATGGCCTATTGAAATATATGCTCCGGAGGAGCAATATGTTAATAGGGAGAAGCAAATGAAAACGGATGACGTGCTCCAGCGGAGCACCATTAGGAAGTTAAATACTCTTCCGCCTCGGAGGACGTTTAAAAAAATTAACTCTTCCGCCGCGGCGGACGAAAAGAAAAAATTAACTCTCGCAAAGCCGCCAAGACGCAAAGGTAGGTTCTGCCTTCGGCAGGCAGATCAATTGTAGGTTAGTAAACATTTCTCGCACAATTGCGGGGACTTAGATCAAATCCCTTTTTGCGCCTTTGCGCGAAAAGAAAAAAATTGTCCGCCGCGCCGAATGTTCAAAAAAAATAACTCGCGCAAAGACGCTAAGCCGCAAAGGACTGCTTTCGATTCTCCTTTGCGTCTCTGCGCCTTTGCGCGAGAAAAATACTTATTCTTCCGCCACGCCGAACGTTCAAAAAAAATTAACTCGCGCAAAGCCGCCAAGACGCAAAGGTTCTACCTTCGGTAGACAGGTATTGCCTAAGCTAGGCAGGCCTATCAACTAATTTATCTGCGGGTTTTTTCTGCGGTGATCTGCGTAAGCTTTTTTCCCGCTGATTCTCGCGGAAAAGGTGCGCAGATCTTTAATTTAATCTGGTGGACTATTGAAATATTTGCCCCGTACGTACTGGGCACTACAAGAAGATTAAATGGAACAAAAATAGAATGTGACAAGCCACACCTATTTTACTTTTCCATCTATTTTCTCTCTGTGGTTTTTCATTCCTCAAATCCGCTTCTTTCCCCAACAATTCCTGTGAAATTTTTCGGTAAAAAACATTATTTAGAAAAAATCTAAATAATAATTGCATCTCAAACTTTCCTGTTTTAAGTTTGTTCCACTATTCATAATGATTCTTAATAAATACATGAACTTCCGTTTTTTTAGTCTATTTCTGCTCCTGATGGGTTTCTTTTTCCAACCCGCATTTGCTCAAAAAAATGCGATCAACGGAAGGATAGTGGATGAGAAAAATACTGCCCTGCCGGGTGCTGCAGTGTTTTTGCAAGGTACCGTACGTGGCGTGCAGTCGGATCGCGAGGGCAGCTACCAGCTCACGAATATCCCTGCTGGGAGCTACCAACTCGTAGTGAGTCTGCTTGGTTTTGAGACCATCACCCAAGAGGTACGACTTGACCAAGTAACCAAAATAGAAGTGGACGTTGTTTTAAAAGAGGAATCCCTTGAACTCGGGGAGTTTAGCATCAGCGCGAGTCGCGGGATACAGGGACAAGGTCACCTTCCAGAAGTGCAAGACTACCGCATCAATGCCGGGAAAAAGAATGAAGTCATCCGCATCGGCGAGTTGAATGCCAACCTGGCTATGAACAACAGCCGACAGATTTTTGCGAAGACACCTGGGATCAGTATCTGGGAAAATGATGGTTCGGGCGTCCAACTCGGTGTCGCCAGCCGAGGGCTTAACCCCAACCGCTCCTGGGAATTCAATGTGCGCATGAACGGCTACGACATCACTCCTGATCCCATGGGCTACCCAGAGGCGTATTTTACCCCTCCCATGGAAGTGGTGGAGCAAATTGAGATCGTACGAGGGGCTTCTTCCTTGCAGTACGGATCTCAGTTTGGGGGCTTGATGAACTTTGTACTTCGCAAGCCAGATCCTTCTACCCGCTTTACGGCAGAGACCGTGAACACTTTCGGTAGCAATGGGCTATTTAGTTCCTTCAACTACATTGGAGGAACAGAAGGAAAATGGAGCTACACCGCCTACTACCAACGGCGTACGGGTGAGGGCTGGCGCGAAAATGGGGCCTTTGATACCCATCATACCCACCTGGTGGCCAACTATGCAGCAAGCAACCGCCTAAAGTTGGGCATGGAAATGACCTACATGACAGCCGATACCCAGCAGCCTGGAGGATT